>Ga0123341_1001878_pt1 | contig 16571 bp, 10 predicted proteins | sample Turbeapinknodule_FD_89959 | JGI IMG/M metagenome (GOLD analysis project Ga0123341, IMG submission 89959) | Root nodule microbial communities of legume samples collected from Mexico - Turtle bean Mexico pink nodule | ecosystem: Host-associated > Plants > Roots > Nodule | place: Mexico: Nepantla...
CTTTCGAACTATTTTAAATCACACTTTACTTTAAAGTAAAATATGATCAGAGAGTAACTTTAATTTTCTCAAGGTAAAGTAGGTTTTTATTTTTTATTATTTATCTCTTTTATATAATATAGAATAAAAGTAAGATTTCAGTTCGACATTTGCAACCTAAAATATGCAAACATTGTATACAACAAAAATATGAAAATAATACTTAAAATTATTTATCTTTAGGATAATGGAGGTATGGTTTTTGATGTTTAATACAACAAGAGCAGGTTGAAATTTGTGTAGTCACTCGTGGTAAATGACACAGATAGGTGAGAGGAGAAGGGAAGAAAAAAAAGAAAGAAAGAGGAAAGTGACGGAAGCAGGATTTGATTTCAATCCTAAAGCTCTATCAGAATAATGGAAGATAATTTTGTATCATTCGAATAATATTGTGAGTCACAGGTAGAAAAGTTTTCAAAGTGTTCTTATTATTGGAGGTATAAGCAAACTTTTTTTTTATTGTTACCTTATTGTTACCATGTAATAAGGTTTATTTATTTTTGGCTCAAAGTATTTATGAAAAGTGTTTTCTATGTTTAAAATTATGGCTATTTTAAATAGCATTTTAGGCAATGTTTCTTAAAATGCGGTGCTTTAACTAATATTTTAGACAACATTTTTAAAGTGTAGGTGTCTTAAATAACATTTATACCAAATTTTTAAATTATGGATAATTAAGCCCACACAATTTTACCTGTTGTCTATAATGTAAGTATATGACGTGGTTAAATTACTAGAATTCACCACATCATTGAGCTCTAAGTTGAACAAGTTGAAGACTCGATTGCATATACACCAAAATCGCGCCGAAACCAAAAATCCTAAGCGGTTCGTTACGAACTAGGGGTTTCAGTGTGTGAGTAAGGTAAGAAGATCGTTCTTCAAATTCATTCACCATAGTGACGTTGCCATAAGCAAAATGATGTGAAGAGACAGGGTTGAAGTTTTCTTCCATCCATTTTCGCATATTTTAGGGTTCTCAATGTCAAAATAGGATTAAAAATCAACTTTAGGGTTTAGGGATAAACTTCATTGGATTCGATTTCTAATATTTATTTTTTGGATTTTGTTTTAAAATGTTTGATTGGATTGAAGTTGTTCATTGCCATTTTGAGAACATTCTTTGAAGCTCGTTGATTGTGGGTAGTTTCTCTACGATCCTGGTGAGTTTTAAACATTTGTTTAGTACTTTTGGGAGGGGTTGTCTAATATTGATAATTTTTATTTTTATGATGACATTCCCACTATAAATTTGGTTGTTGAAATCACCCGAATAAGTTGTGGAGTTTTTGTTGGAAGCACTTTTTTGTGTTACAGTTCATCAACTCTCTGATTCTATCGCCCTTTCAGATAGGTAAACTCAAGTTGTGATTATCTTTAATCATTTTTCATTATAAAATTTAAAGTGACAATGTTTTGCATGCTAGTGTTTATTGTGCCTGTCTTTTAGCGTGACACAAATTTCTTGATTATCTCCTAAATTCATAAATTAAATATTTGTTCTACAATTTAACGAGTTTACCTTGAATTCTAATAAAGTTGATTTAAAGGTCTTTTGGTTTGTGGTGAAATCCGCAAGGTTATGGCTATTTAACAGAGGAAGAGAGCAAAGGCATTTGCACCTCGTGTGGCCTTACGAATTATTCTACCAAGATTCAACGGAACTAGAATTGATTAACACACCTCGTGTGGAAATGATTAATCATGATCCATACTTTCAAACCAAAGCCTTAATCAATTATTCATGGGCTAGAATTGATTAACACATCAAACATAACTATATTCGATCACACACAAAATTTATGTATAATTGATTACTCCTCCTCCATAATCGATTATGCTTACCTGTACACGTCTCTCATGTTAGAATTATAGGCCTTAAATAAGAGGAGGTGAATTGTTTTTGAAAGATTTTCACAAGTATTGAAGGTAGAGTGAAAGGCTATGAATAATCAATTAATTAGAAATTTGTTCAACCAAAAGGAAAACTGTTTTTATAGTCTGATTCCAGAAAATCAACCTGCTGTTTTTGCAAAACAATTGGTTGTTTATACCAGCAGATTTGAAAAACAAAGATAAAACAGTTTAATGAGTGTTGGGATAGAGAGATGAACACAAGATGTTTATATTGGTTCACTATTAACCCAAGAGCTACATCCAATTCTCAGCTAACCATTAAGAATTCAATATGTAATAAAACCTAAATTACAAACCACACACTCAAGTGATGATCTTGAACCCTTCAAGAACACACAGCACTTTTAGCAAACCACACTGTTTCCATAAACACCTTCTGAAACTGCACCACACTAGAACACAGAGAAATAAATGTTTAGAGAAGAAGGGAATAGAATACACTTGGAGAAATCAAAGATTAAAGTTCAAAATTACAAGACAATCATATTCCACACTTGAGATGAAAATTAGCTTCTTCATGAGTCTCTTTGAAAGCATCAAGAAGTTGGCTACAATTTTCAAAGTTTATGGAACTGTTGGAACTTACACTACTTGTTTCTGATTCTTTCTTTGCCATCAAACACAGATTGACTTCTTCATTCTTCCTTTGATGATGAAGTAGAGGAGGAATCATCATTATTTTTCCAAGTAATATAGGCTCTTCTTGCTTTGTCCTTCCTTTCAATCTTCTTGTTTGCCCCCTCTCTCTTTGTTCTCATTATTTGGACAATCGGCCTTGATATGACCTTATTTACCATATTCAAAACAAGTATAGTTTGTAGAATTGAATTCATTCACTTTCTTACTATTATACTTGTTTGAGGATTGATTCTTGTCCCGATTGTTCTTCTTCAAGAATTTGCTAAACTTTCTTGTGAGCAAGTTGAGAGTCTCACCATCACTGCCCTCACTTGAATCTTGACCATCTTTATGACCAACAACTCTTAAAGCAATGCTTCTTACATGTTTTTCTTCATGTTCTTGGTCATTTAGTCGGTTCATCTCAAATTCATGCTCCCTTAGCCTACAAAACAAGGAGGTTGTGGTCAATGCTGTCAAATCCTTGGATTCAGAAATTGTATTGACCTTTGGTTTCCAAGATCTATCCAAGCATTTGAGAATCTTGATGTTCAGCTCCTCCCTTTAAAAGATCTTGCCAAGGCTGATCAGATGATTCACTATGTGGGTGAATAAAAACATCTGAGATGGTTTTCCCTTTAAGCATTCTAAATTCTTGAATCAGAGCATGTTTCCTTCCTCTTTTTACATCACTGGTGCCTTCATGGGTAACCTCAAGGATATCTCACATCTCCTTTGTAAAAGCACATTGTGAGACCCTAAAAAACTCATCAAAATTTAAAGCAAAAGTGATGAAGTTCTTAGAAATGCAATCATATTAAGCTCTTTTACTTTCACTCTCAGTCCATTGGGACCAAGGTTTTCAATGAAAACATCATCTTTTTCAAAGGTCCATTTACAATAGCATCCCAAATTCCTCTATCAATTAATTCAATAAAGATTTTCATTATAACCTTCCAAAACTAATAATTTAGTCCACAAAACAGAGGTGTCCTGTTTATAGAAGCACCCTCCCCAAAGGGTAGTTTTTCAGTCATTTAAAAAGGTTTTAAGATCGAAAACTTGAATGACTTTCAAGAACTCAGATCTGATACCAATTGTTAGAATTATAGGCCTTAAACAAAATGGGGGGTGAATTGCTTTTGAAAGATTTTCGCAAGTATTGAAGGTAGAGTGAAAGGCTATGAAGAATCAATTAGTTAGAAATTTGTTCAACCAAAAAATTGATTTTAGTTTGATTCCAGAAAATCAACTTGTTGTTTTTGCGAAACAATCGGTTGTTTATACCAACAGATTTGAAAAACAAAGATAAAATAGTTTAATAAGTGTAGGGATAGAGAGATTCACACAAGATGTTTATATTGGTTCACTCTTAACCCAAAAGCTACTTTCGGTAACACAGAAGAAGAAAATAGAATACACTTGGGTAAATCAAATATTAAAGTTCAAAATTATAAGACAATCCTATTCCACACTTGAGATGATCCAAAAGCTCTTTGAATTCTTGAAAAATGTTTTTGATTAATCTCTCTTTCTTAGTTAATGACCAAAAGCGTAAAACAACCTTTTTTATACTCCAATCAGATGGTCAAAGTAGTTAAATCAAGAACCAAAATCAGTCTGAATCATTTAAAACATATTGGTACAACTTAACATAATTATGTTAAGGTTTTCAGAAAAACAATCAGTTGAATTCTCGAAACAACCGATTGAATTGGTTTGACAACAAAGTCAAAACAAAGTCAAGCTTTTCAAACTCATTTTAAAATCCACTAAGTGTCAAACAACTGATTGAATCGACACTTCAACAGGTTGAAATCTCACACTCTTTAGAAAACTCATCTTTTTCAAAAGGATTAAGATTCAATTAACCTTGGATCATCATAAAGAGTGGATTAACAAATTCAAAGACTAATAGACACACACACAACTAGCAGCAAGGTTTTCGAGAATTCCTCTTGGATTTGGAGACATCAAAGCACCTTGTTCAACATCTCCTTCACTGGCCAACACCACACCACCTCGACGATGATCAGAGACACAAATCCAAGCACCATGAAATCAGTTCCAACCACTTACACACACCACCACCACTGTGTTTGCTTTGCGCCCAATAGTGAAAGTTGTCATGCACAAATAAAATAAGGTTAATATTGTATTTTTACATGCATATATGTAGCTTTCCTTTTATTTCTCACCATGCGAGCAAGATTATGATATTTCATAATTCATCTTTTTTTTTCACTTCCAACACATAATGAAGTAAATAGTCTTTCATCCCACATTTCCATCTTCGTTGCAAACACAATATACATGAGAAATAATAGGTTAAAATAAAGGAAACTGTGAAAGTACTTCTCAAAATATTATATATCCTATACTAGCTAGTATATCTATGATAATTAATTTATGAACCTGGAAACTATATTATGCCCAAGTTCATAATATCATATATTTTATTATATTGGTCGGTACTGGACAAGTCAACTTTGGTCTCGGTGACTGACCGTCCGAGTCAAAGAACATCTTAAGGCATGTAATAAATAACAGTAACAACAATTACAATAGTGTTGAATGAGTCAATCTATATCCTGAAATATACGAAAATATCTCTGACAAACCAGCTAAACAGAATTAACTGAAAGATGCACGTCCCTAGTAATAAGGGATCACGATGCACGTCAAATAATAACCGGTGGACAGTCCATCAGGACCCGAGCCCATAAACCAATACTATAAATAAAGCCTTTTGTGAAGAAGTAAGGAACGTTTTTCCCATTTTACCATAACACTCTTAAACTAGAGTACTTACTTAAGTATTGGAGTACCTTTTGCAGGTAACCTCCCGACCGACTGAGCATCAACACTTGAGGAAGGAAGTAACTAAGAGATTACCGACACATCAACAATTATACGCTAAGTCACAACTAATGTCTAGGCCCCTTTAGCTATACATGTATATTTCTTTTTGTTTTAAATGGAATAAAAATACATCAATTTTTTTAATGGAATGAACTTTTTGGGTCATAGAATATCTCTTTCCAACATACCTTCCCAAAGGCTAATTTTTATGTCAACTATATTGTAAAATTAAGTTGTTATTGTTCTTCGTTTTTATCGTGTTTAGTTGATGTCCTATTAATATGTTATATACTTCAGGCAAATAATAAACTCGTAGTCCAGACACAAATAATTTTTTAAATATATAAATAACCTATTATCCTTTTCCACTCGGACACTTTTTTTTTAATTTGAATTTGGAAAATGTTCGAGTTCAGTCCAAATTGCTTACAGAAAAGAAAAAACAAATTTTGGGTGGAAGAGGGTTAAAAAAAGAGATTGAAACAAAGAAAAAAAAAGTGATAAATAGAGACGAAAGGAAACAAATTATATATTTATAAAAGAATATACTTTAAATTAATAAATATAAGATAATAAATGGAAGGGAAAAGATCCACTTTCTAACACTTGTCCTATTTTTTTATTATTATTTTTGAATGTTTGTTAGTGTTTATTGCTCCTATAGATACCTTTCATGCTGATTAAAATATAGAAGACACTTTTAAATAGATTTGGTTGTTAATTAATAGATTCTACCCGCCAAGTACACATGCATGAGCATGACAACAACATTCAGCATACTAGTAAAATACTTTATTTATTTATTCATTTATTAAAGTAGCTTGCATTGTTGACCTAATCTTCTTTCTCTACCTATATAATATTAAAACAATAAAAAGTTTTAGTGGGTAACGAACCAATTCGTTCGCATCTAAAATAATAGAAATATTAATTAATTGATTAATTAAATATGTTGAATTAAAGTTGTCTGCTACATAGAACAACTGGAAATACTACCATAGTTTTTATGCGAACATGATGTTAACTTGGCCACCGTTGATTGCTCCACGTTGGAGTAACATTATAAATAATAATTACTTTTGAGAATGTGAAATTATCTTGTTGTGGAAGTAATCTAAAGTAGATTTTTGTGAAATTATATGTGTTTAACTATACTTTTTACAATGTTTAATTCAAAATTTATTCAATATTGTATTAAAAAATATAAGTGAAAGTCGCTATGATTAGAAAAATTAAATATTAAACTCTTTATTTTATTCGATAGAACTTCCAAAGTTAACTTGTTTGGGTGTGACGTGATACAAAATATTCAAACCCTCCCATGTGGAATATCATATATAAACTCTCATCATTCATATTATTAATGTAAATTTAATGATAAATTATGATTAGTTATGAATTTCTTTTGTAATCTTCAATAATTTTTATCAAATAGTAGATTAAATGTTAGGAGAAGTGTGATGCTAGCACTCTCTTGATAAAGTACATATAAAGAGAATTATTAAAAAACATAAAAGTAGAAATATATTAAAAAAATACCACTAGTACTCCTTCAAACTGAGTTTAATAAAGTAAACTCATTATATTTAGAATAATTCAAATATAAACTCCTAAAATGAAAACATATTAAATAAGAATACATTATGATAATTTGGTAAAAAAAAGTATATTTTATTTTAATAAATCGTTTGCAATATAAAAACATGGGGAATCACTGTGAGAGAAAAAGAATTCAAAATTCGTCCTCGAAATCATAATAGTCAATAACCTTTTTACTAATACTAAATACTAAAGTAAATGATTTTGTAAAATAATACATGAGAGTTGAAAAAAGGCAATAAGTAATATAGTAAATGCTCGTAATCCCAATAACTAATTAAAAATGTTTTCAGTTTTCTTAAATATTTGGACCTAATAGAATACTTTTAAAACTTTATTCAAATATAAAATATTCTTACTATAGACATGAAACTTTTTAGTTGAGTATAGAACAAATTAATAGAGTACTACAGATTGCCTGTCCCTAAACATTATCTTAAGGGAAAAAATCACGGACAAATTCTTCCTACACCCAATCTTTTTTAATCAGCACCCTACACATTCTTAAATTTCTAAAAATACCCTTCAGTTTAAAAATAAAAATTCAAAATTGACAATAATACATACATTTCAAAAAAATAGATCAAAAGATTATTGTGTTCCAAAAATTAAAAACTAAAAATAAAATTTAAAAACCAAAATCTCATTTTGAAAAAATAATTTTGTAATAAAAAAAATCATTTTAGAAAAAGAAATTCGAAAACATATTCTAAAAAGGGGTTGTATTTTTATTTATATCTTTATTTTATTGAAGGGCATTTTTATCATTTTAGACTGGGTGTAATTAATTGCCAAATCATGGACCCGTTTTATGATGTGATTCTCATAAGCTGAGGCCCAATTTAACGAAGAAAACAGCCTCTTTGGTACCTTCAATCTAACATTTGGTAAATTCTCCCTCCACGGTATCAATTCCAACAACCTGTTATTGAAAATAATAAAAATACTCCTCCAAAATAATGAAAATAACCTTAAATAAAAAATGTGTAAATAAAAATTACTTCCTGAACTTTTTGTCCAGAAATATTCTGGATTTAGATATCTAAAACATATTTTTGAATTTCAGAAATTTTTGTTCAGAATGCATTTTTAATTTTGTTTTCCAGATTTTTTTGTCCCGAATGTTTTGTTTCTTTTTTTTACTTTTCGGAAATATATTAGCTGATGAATTAGTAGTTGTTGTTCTTGTTTCTACCTTTAGTAGTTCCTATACCTGTGATGTTCCTTGGATTATTTACAAGCGGTATTCAAGCTCTCATTTTTGCTACTTTAGCTGCGGCTTATATAAGTGAATCCATTGAAGGCCATTATTGACTAGTTTTCTAAAAAATAGTCCTTTTTGTTTAGCTTGCCACATATTTATTACTTTTATTATTAAAATGATAGGGTGCAGGTTAGAATTGATATGGTGCAGGAAGAAAGTGCCCTAACATTTAATTTGGTTTTGGGCTTTTATATTTTTATTTTGCGGCAAACCCGCTTTGGTAGTTGACAGAGAAGAATAGTCCAGAATGGCTAAAAAGAGGGTTTTGCATTCTGCACCCACGTATAATTTTAAATGACCAGTTTGCCCTCCTGAAAATAAATGTTCAATGTGGTGGCAATGTGTTGGTTTGGAGCATTTTGCAGGTTTTCATTCTTGGTGGCTCGCGATGGTTGAAGGGAGTGGTTGCAGGTGATGATTGGTGTGCTTAGTAATTGTTTGTGTTAGCTTGGAGTGGTGTCGATTTAGATGAAAGATGGTTGTTGTAGTGGTTTTGGTGAGTCCGTGTTTTTCATTATTTAGTTTGAGTTATGCATTTTTACAGATATCAAAACGCATCCACTCATATGTATAGTATGTATAGAATATGTGTATGATTTAAATTTTGTTCAGGTATTTTTTAATATCTCTTTTATGTTTATATTTTCAATTACTTATTAATTACGTTACATGAAAAAAATTGTTATGATTGTCTCATACCAACTATAAAAATATTGCAATCAACATGTGAAAGCTAAATTTTAGTCTTCATATTATGTAGTAGATCATAAGTGTTTACACAAATGTTAAGAATTACAATAACAACAAAGCAAACAATTAATGTTATTTATGCATACTTTTTTGTTTTATTATTGTAAGAGTTTGGGAATGCAAACTCTCAATTTCTTTATTCACAACTATTTTTTTCAAAAAAAAAAAATACACCTGGAATTACAATTTGGAATGTATTATATATTCTAAAATAATTTTTTGTTTCAATAAATAATTTCATATATTACAATCCAAAATATATTATTATATTATTGATTGCACATTCAGAAATATACACTCTGGATTCAAAAATATACAATTCGGAATCTATTTTTTAGGTTAGCTTTGTCATTTAACCCCTCATGCGGTGAAATTGTGCAGAATGCAAAACCCCTAAAAAGAAATATAATAGGTTATAGGTATTTCTCTATTGGGGCTACTATTCTCACCGCTCTTTTGACTCTTTCACCTTTACTTTCAAAAAAATGTAGTTAAAATGATCATATTTATTTTATTTCACACCACAACAAAAAAAATGTAACTGTTCTTACTATTTACCTCTTATTGAGGTGGGCTAAAATAATAGATTATGAAGCTAAAATAATCTATTTTTAATTTTTGAGCAATAAATAAATAACTCTACGCATAGATTACTAGGATTAAATCAATCACGAGAAGAGATAGGATATATGTCAAAATTGTTGAACTTCTACTAGGTGATATGTTTCCTTAAATTTGTTATATAAATGGTATAGTTGTTTTTGAACACTCAGAGGTCTTGGAGTGGGTAACTAGAAGAATGGGTTACATTTCATTTGCAAGTGAACAAGTGATTGCAATCAAAATTGTTACATAAGTGGAACTTTTTAAACTTAGGTTGTTTCAGGAGTTTAAATGCAGATTAAGTTGGAACAAAGTAATATAAAAATATATTTGCTTAAATTTTTCTCTCACTATCATTATCTAATTGACTTATTGGTTGGAGGTTATTGTAAAATGATAATTTCAAAGAAATTGACATTCGTGTTTGTGTCTTAAGCATCAATATGTTTATTGCGAAATCATTTAATTTCAAAGAAGAGTTCACTTAGTTTATTCTTTTAACTAAAAACTGAGAATATTTTTTAATGTATTTTTTATCCAATTCCCTCCTTTTGGATTCCGCCTTTTATTTATTCAACTCAACTTGCTTGAGTGCCCACATGTGTAACTCTCAGGCGTTCCATGTGTTTTTCGAGTATTAGTCTCTTCATAACCATCCTTAGATGAGCATTAATTGAAATAAGTTAGTTATACACAACATTAATAATTTCAATTGAGATAAACTATATTCAAATTTGAAAATGTAGCAAAAAAAACTTGCTAATTTTGATATAAAAAAAAAACAGTCTTGTTCTATAAAGTCCAGATAAAGATACATAAGTTGAGATAAAGCATTCAAAAAAACACATCAAAATGTATCTTTTGTGCACGTCCTTTTCCATTTAGGTGATAGAAAAAAATATATAGAGTTTTTAGCGACACGCTTGTTTCATGTTTATTTTTTAACTGTAGACGGTTAATTCAGATAAAAGTCTAGAATATTATTGTAACCCAAAAGTAAACAGGTAATATAAGAGTAGAAGATGGATGCATACAAGTTTGTCTACGTTCTGGAAACGGCAGGGAAGATTCTGAGATGAAGTTCCACATCTGAATGGTGTGCAATAGAAAAACAAGCTGGCAAAAATATAGTTAACATTTAAAAGGAAACACGTAACGAACTCACTCGAAATCAAGATTTGATAAAAAAAAAACAAGAGGAAGACTAAGACAAACCTTAAACATATATTAGGTAGCAGAGAAGCGACTGATATGGCGAGTTCAGCGCTTGCCGCAAAATAACACGCACACTTGCACGTGCAAACACACGTCTAACACGTAAGACTCCCACCACTCTCTGCAGCAATAGTGAACTGATGTAAGTGGCAACACGGGTAGTGTAGTGTAGTGACTAGAGGATGTGGAGTGAAATAAATAATTATTAATCTATCAATTAAATATACACATAAAAAACAAAACACAATAAATAAACGCACTAATAAAAAAAGAAGAGCAAGAAAAAGATGAACGACAAGGACGAAGAAGGACCGTCTATGTAGAACCATTATAATTACCCCATTGCCAAACAAACCTTTCACTCCCTCACTCTGCCTCTAGCGCACTCAACAACCAACACCACCACAACAACAACGCCTGAACTCAACACAATGGAGCTTAGCAAAGTAACGCTGGAGATCTTCTCCAAACTCGAGCAGCAATGGCTTTCCCACTACGAAGCCACGTCCAAAACCCGCATTCTCAGTATTGACGGCGGAGGAACCACCGCCATTGTCTCCGGCGCCGCCCTCGTCCACCTCGAGGACCAGATCCGAGCCCAAACATCCGATCCACACGCGCAAATCGCCGATTACTTCGACATCATCGCTGGAACCGGCATTGGCGCCATCCTCGCCGCCATGATCACCGCTGACGATGGCTTTGGCCGGCCTCTCTACACCGCCCGCGACGCGGTCCGCTTCGTCGCTGACAGCAACCGCGAACTGTACAAGCCGAAGCGCGCCGGCGTGTTCCGCCGCCGCCGCAGATTCTCAGCGCGGAGCATGGAAAACGCACTGAAGCGGGTTTTCCAAAGAAAAGAGGAAGAGCGGCGGATGTTGACTATGAAGGACACGTGTAAGCCTCTGCTCATCCCTTGCTTTGACCTCAAGAGTTCTGCGCCATTTGTGTTCTCCCGAGCCGACGCGTCCGAGTCACCAAGTTTCAACTTCGACCTTTGGAAGGCGTGCCGCGCCACTTCAGCCACGCCAGGCCTCTTCGTGCCGTTCCATTTCTCATCCGTCGACGGAAAGACCTCGTGCGCCGCCGTCGACGGCGGCCTTGTGATGAACAACCCGGCCGCAGCGGCTGTCACGCACGTCATACACAACAAGCGCGACTTCCCCTCAGTGAACGGCGTGGAGGATCTCCTCGTGCTCTCGATCGGAAACGGAGCGCCGACTAAGAGGGTTGATACCGCCGGTGAGTGTTCCACGTCGGCGGTGGTTGACATAGCGCTCGACGGCGTTTCCGAAACCGTTGACCAGATGTTAGGGAACGCCTTCTGCTGGAACCGTACGGATTATGTCAGGATTCAGGTACGCCATTAATACTCTCTAATTAAAATTCCATTCAGTGAATCGCCTCGGTCTCAGTGAACTCTGCTCTTCTTCCTCATACTAATAAAATTGCAATATAACCATTTTTTAACGGAGTTACTTGACGTTGTCTTATGATGCAGGCCTTCGGTTTGGGAGAAGGAAAAGAAGAGAAAGTGCTGAACGAGAGAGTGCTGGAATCGCTACCGTTTGGGGGTAAACTATTACTGCAGGAAACTAATTCTGACCGAATCGAGAGTTTCGTACAACGTCTTGTTGTTACCGGAAAGACTAGTCTGCCCCCTAGTCCCTGCAAGGTGCCGCCGCAAGACTCTCGCTAACGGCGTTCTTCTTTTTTCTTTTTTTTTTTAATTTTTACTATTTGACTTGTATCAAGATTAGGACTTGTATCAAGATTAGGTGACTATTAAAAAAAAAAGGTCCTGATGTTTTTTTTATCTGTTGTTGTCTGAGTGAATAGGAGTTAATAAAAGTGATATGGTAGAGCTTCCTCTCTTCTTTTTCCTATTTGGTTTCCTGATTCTGATTTTGACTAACTTGGACTAATGAAAGTAGTGTGAGACATTTTTTCCAAAAGGAGACATGTTATTTGGAGTTTTTTTTTTTTTTTTTTATAATTACCGTTTCTATTCTGGGACATGCTTTGCTAATGGGTGATTACGGTTCCATGTGACTGTTAATTCCCAAAATGGCTGCGTGATTCGCGGGGTTGGAGCACCACGACTAGGCTCGTGATCAATCACTTTTTCATTTCAAGATAAAATTTCAAACAAAGTACTATCATGCAATCCAGGCTAAAAGCTCCCAAATCAAGTCTTACCTCATTTATTCATCTTTTTTCAAAATAATATCTTTGTTTCATTACTCTTTTCAGAATTTTATAAAAATATTTCTCTAAATTAATTTTTTCCAAACATGTCTCCAGTTTAGCTTTCAACTTCATCCTATAAAACAAACATTTGAGAAATTAAAGATGTAGGATACACACCACGCACATATTTACGCTGATTTTACATAGTTTTGGTAAAAAAATTATAGTTGAAATGTGTGAATATATAAAGTTAATTATGGACTATGTTACTTCTCACTTCAAGACTTGTAGTTCCTTAGAAAGGACTCTGATAAATGTCAGATAAAAAAGGACATCATTCATAGTAAAAATAGAAATTATGAAAATTGCTAACCAGTTAGATTCTTGTATTTAAAATATTTCCACTACCATACATAATTATTTAAAACAATTAATACAACTTTAGCTACCTATTCTATGCATTACATAAGAGAGAGAAAGGTTTGATTTGAAGAATATAGCAATAATGCCATGGAAGGGGAAAAGGAAGGCAGTCCATTCCCATTTATTCTGGGTGAAACTGATATCATAGAGTCATCATAATAGACAAGAGTATTTTGCAAAGCTTACATGACGCAAATGAGTTTTTTCTTTTGATTAATTAATTGAACTTTTTTCAGGCTTTCATTTATAGCATGCTACTCTGAATTATCCCGTCCTTCTTTTGGTAGGTGAGTTTAGTGATTACAGTGTAGTACTTCTTCCCCACTGTTCATTGCTGGCATAACACACACAGCCACCCACCAGTTTCTTATGCCACGGCATTAAATATCCTGTAATTTCACCTGCTTTATGTCACTGTCTTTGTTGGTTTTTGGTTTTTTCCCCTGTGTTCTATGTGCCTGCTATTTTCATTACCTTTTCTAACTGCAGGTTACTTTACATTACAACAACTTATACCATTGCAGTGTGTGTCAGTACACATATATGCTATGCTCCTGTATTTTTCATCATCAAAAATAACTCCGCCACCCTTTTTTATCATCATTTTCATTTCTACCATTATTATTCTAACCAATGCTACTGACAAACTGTGTATTCAGTAAAGTGATACTGAAAATTTTCTATTATAAAATAATGTATGCAGGAATATTATGCAAAATTTACATTAGCATCTTGTAATCAAAACAAGATCATGCCTTTGTTAACATTAACTGGGCCCTGGTTCTGTTAATATAGAATAAATCCATTCTATCTATCCATTTAGTCACCTTTCACCAAAAAACTATTTCTCAAAAACCTAATTAAAAAATTTGTTTGAAAATGGTAAAACAATATTACTATATATTTTGAAAATTGAATAATTTGATAGATAAGTAATTTTCGGTTCTCATATAAATTAATTAAAAAATTATAACATTTTACACGTCATGAGTTTGGAATCTGAATATGTGAATGTGAATGAGTGGATAATAGGAACTGAGTTTTCAGTTATGCTTCTCAGAAAATTTGGAGTGGCAGAGGTAAGTTGCATCTTTTCACTGATTTACCAATGGGATGCTATCTTCTCACAGGGACAATTTAAGACATTCATGTGAGTGCGAGAAAACAAACGAATGATCCCTTTTTATAAAAAAGAAAACATAGAATAATAATGAGATATTATAATGTTCTACTATTCACATAAACAAAACATTTTTGTTATAAAAAAATGTTATTTATTTGGGTGGAATCTAACAAAATATTGGAAAAAAACGTGAGAACACATGGAAATGTTTGTAGTAGATAGTTGAAAGAGAAATTAGAGAAAATAATTTAGGGGATGAAAATAATGAATAGGGGCATTTAAGGCACGTGCAGAAGACATAAGTAGATTTTATTTATGATAACCGACAAAATTGAGAGAGATTTGTCCTACTCGGAGGGAGGGCACGAGGGGTGGATCTTATATAACTCAGGAGGGGTTGAATATGAGAGTACACTTATGTTGGACAAAATAATGCCAATTCTAATACTCCAACCACAACCTTACTTTCTCTCCATCTATTTCACCATACACACTCAATTTTCTAGGTTACCAATTTAATAATCACTTCTAAACACTATCAACTCAAACTTCAATGGAACAAAATGCACTCCAATCTACACTATCAAATGATTTAAGAGTCTCTCCTCTTTGACTTAAAATCAAAAGTTATGTATATTCTAAAGATGATCTTAAAAGTTCATCCCTAAAATAAAAGTGTAAAGTGAGAAAAAAAATGTATTAGTACTCTATTTTAAAAAAATCTATCTCAGTTAACCCTTAATTAGTGTAGAAAATTGTCTCCTTTCACATATGTTAGATTTTTTAATTGACATAGAAACTAGATATTATATCAATTCTTCCTACAATTAATATATTATCGACTTCTTGCATTAATTTAAATTTAAAGATCAATTAATATAAAAAAAAATATGCATATATTACACTACAATCTTTTTAGATAGAATTATTGACAACAACATTATATCACATATAAAATCAGCTTTTTATCCTATCATTATATCCCAACACTATTACATGATTTATCCAATTTGAAAAGTAAGGATGCACTAATATGTACAAAATTCATCACCATATGTTTTCCATTAATTGTAAATATATAAAGTTTGTTTGGATTTCAGTTTCAAAGAGAAATTATAATTTCAAAGCAGAGATGAGAAACAATAATATTATTACTTTTGAAAAAAAAAAGTTAGCTACGTTTAATGTAAATATGAACATAGTAAGTTGGTTATCTCATACTTATTATTTTAATTGAAATTATTCAAAGGAAAATATATAATGAAATAAATTTCTGACTATTCAAGTTAAGAGTACTTAATTTTTTGCATTTTAATCTAAACATTTCAACATAAATTTAATGGTTACCACGGTATTTAACTACATATACATATATCAATAAATATAAAAACAACTTTAATAATAAATTAATAAGATTTCATTTATATAAAATTGAAAAAGAAAATTTTACGAAAGTTACAAATAAAGTAATTTATCTCTTATATATATAATTTTATTTACTTCAAATAAAAATTAATATTAAATATAAAAAAAATTTGCCAACACAAATTAAAAATGGTGATTAATTATTTTGGAAGTGATTATAGTAATCACTTGAAAGAGACCATAGTTTGACGGCTTAAAGTTGGGTGCTTAATGTGGTCGCGTGGTGGGGTACGTAGGTCAAGTGTGTTGAAGAAGAAACAAGACCTAAAGTAGACAAAATACCAAAGTGGATCAAATCTTAGAGAGATCCCTCCTGTCTGATTCAGTTTTATTATATTTCATCATTGAGAAGATAAATAGTTCAGAAATTTTACAACCATTAAATTAATGTTTTTAAATTTAAAATAAATATTTCCTATTTCTTAAAAATCATACTCTTTTATTTCGCTAAATGCAATCAATAAGATTTTCCAACTATAAAAAAAATAGTAAATAGTTTATATTGATGTGATAATGATATAAATATCGAACGCTTACTTTTTC
>Ga0123341_1001880_pt1 | contig 16569 bp, 5 predicted proteins | sample Turbeapinknodule_FD_89959 | JGI IMG/M metagenome (GOLD analysis project Ga0123341, IMG submission 89959) | Root nodule microbial communities of legume samples collected from Mexico - Turtle bean Mexico pink nodule | ecosystem: Host-associated > Plants > Roots > Nodule | place: Mexico: Nepantla...
ATTATTGATTTTTTATATCAAATTGTTTATCAATAAAAGTGACAGAACTACTATTGATTCGGAAATATAAAATATTTATCTTGATTTTGTAAAATGTCATAGAAAAAAAAATTGTGTATGAAAACATCGTCTATAAATAGAGCAATTGATTGCCAAAATCCATTGCTCTCAAAGCCTCCTAATTTTTTACTATACAAAAGATTTAAAAAATTAAGAATTTAGTTTTAATAAAGTGCAAAATTTTCACTGTAAGTTAATAAAATATTGCTTTTTTCTAGAATAATTATGATAACTTTAATAGTTTTTAATTATATAATATTTCACAATTAAATGAAAGTACAAAAAAAAATCTTATCTACTATTAGTCCATTTTAATTAAATCCTTTTTGTTAAAATCTTGAAAAGAAATTAAAATCTAGATTTAAAATTCTTATTAGTTTCAAGACATTGATAGTGTGGAGTCAACCATATTTTCAAAGGTGCGTTTATAAAGATATAAGAAAATAAAATATTAATCAGAACTTTGTATTATAATTATTTTTAATATTACAAATTCGATAAAAAAAAATTACAAAATTCCCACTTCTAATAAAGTAATGCTAATTAAAAAATGTGTGGCTGCATTATATAATGAAAATTAACAAAAAGGACATTAATTATATCAAAATTAAGTCAGTGTAGAATTTCACAATATCAATTATTAATATAAATTCTATGTCTACGTGGAAATTGAAAGTACAAAACCAAAGATTCATCGACAATTACATTTTTTTATGTACATAAAATATTGAATTACAACAAAAAAAATTATAAAATATTTACAAAAACATAGGAAAGAGTGCCACATGTCCCACAAGGCAACTCACTTATGTTCAGATCTCTATTTTGGAACCATTAATTTAATGTTGTTTTACTTTTACATTATTTTTTTAATTAATTTTAGTTACCAAATATAGTTATTATCCATCTGTTTTTTTTTATTTTATTATCATTATTATTATTATTATTATTATTATTATTATTAAAATGTATTTTACATCATTGTGAGTGTAGTTAAGGTTGGTGAACAAAATTATTAGTTCACAGTAACAATCATAGACAAAAGGACACTAAAATTCATTTCCAACCACACAATAAGTGCTATTTTGATTTCGCTTTAAGCAAGAAAACCATATTGTAAAATTAATGATTTTTTTTCTAGTGATTAACCCTAAATAATAATCACCATAAAAAAGAGGTAAATTGACAACTAAACATTAGAAAAGTCAAAGAATCAAGTTAAGAATTTTGCAGCAGACAAAAGGGAAAAGGAGCTAGAAGACAAGAACATACCAGACAGTGCAGAAGCTTCACTCTCTGTAAGCATGGCAGAGAATCCACTGAAGGCATGACTGAAATGGTGGATTAGAGCTATCCTCTCACTTTCTTCACTGAGAAAAAGGAAGAGAAATCCCTTCAATAAGTTCAATTGATTTTGATTTTGATTTCTCTTGTGATCATGGTTATATATATATATAGATTGAAGTGTGAGGTAAAGTAGATGATGAACCTTGGAATAACTGATGAAAGTAGTTGCAGATGATCTGATTCTGGTATTTGGCCTTGTACCCTTTTGCTGTTTGGTGATGAATTTCCCATATAAACAACATAAGGCTGCAGAGAACAAGAGAAGCTTTGGTGAATCTGGCATACAAAAACTGAACATGACAAGCTAGAGGGGAAATGTGTGTAAACCTTTGGAGTTTGATCTGAAATTGCTGTGGTGCTGATGAGAAGAGAAGCTAAGAAGAGGAAATTGAGGAATTGCAGAAGCCACTCCATTGAAGAGAATGAGAAGAATTGGTGTTAATGAGGAGAGTTGTCCATGCAATCATCCATTTATAGGGTAGGTGTGATTAATTTGCTTGATTAAAGGAAGCTTCAAGCAAGGAGCATGTGAGAGAATCTTTGTTAATTCTTTTGCTCCACTTATATGAACAGCAACTGTATAATATTACTATATAATATACTTTCTTCATTCTCTCTGCTTTTAACAAGTTCTTCTAACAGCTACTAGGATATATAAGTTTACTTATTGTTGCTTCTCCAAGACAAAAAATTTCAGGAAATTCATCTAATTCTCTCTTCTATTTTTGTTTTTCCATTTGCTATGCACTATTTTTAATGAGTCTGCTAAAATTAGGTGATTCAGTGTGACTGAAGGATACTTGATCAGCAGAGTTTGCCAATTATGATCACACCAGTGTAAATGCAATTGACTATGATGCACATATCTGTCCCTTTTAATAACCCATTTCAACAACAACAAAAAACAAATACTAAAAAGTGAGAACATTTTTATTTTAGCCAATTTCAATAGTTGTTTTGTTGTTGTAACTTGGTTAATCTAAATACTCAGAGTGAAGAGTTTCACTTTCCAATGCATAATGTTGAACCAAGTTGAAAAAAGAGATCAGATTGAAATCCAAACACACCCACTTGATCATATCAGAAAAATATCTTTCCTTACATATAGAAGAAACCAGATTAGAAAATTTTGCAGCATTCACTTGAAGAAATGCTTTTGTGGGTTTTCAATTTTTTTGATCTGTTGTGTACTTAGTTGTTTGCACACATGAATGTAGCAGTTAAACATTGCCAACTTTTGATGTTGAAGTTATGTGTTCAACCACCAAATTCTTGTTGAAAATAAAGGAAAAGAGAGATTCCAGTTATCTGTATAGATGCTCTCACACTTTAAAGAAATGGTATATGTGAATGAAATAAAGCATATCATATGCTTGAGATGCAAGTAAATTTGTCTCTTTATGGTGAAAAAGAGGAAGAATTGTTATATCTATATGTGTGTATATATATATATATATCTTGAAGCTTTTCTTTGTGTTGGCATCTTCCTTGTTAGAGGTTTTCTCTCATTGCCCAACCTATGTGACTGCATAATGCAGCTTTGGTAATGCATAAAGCACTGACAGTAAAAACTACTCCTAAGATGCTCAATTGAGATTGATTTAGATAAAGTTTTTGGTTCAATACTTCAAAAAAAAACTAAGATTTTTAGAGTGTGGAATAAGAATTACACTTAGCATCATAATTTATAGCATATTTTGTAAATTCTGTTAAAAAATAATCATTTTTTTTCTTTTCTTTTCTTTTCTTCAGAAAACTTTCACTTATTTTCTTTGAATACTAAAAATAAAACAATATGAACAATCTACCCAAGCTTGTTTAATCTTATAATTGATAACATTGCATGAGACAATTCTAAGTAAGAATAGAAATCTGTCTAACAAAACTTATATAAAAAAATAAAAATAAGATAGAAAATATTAAAAAAAAACTGTACCCAAACTAATAATTCATTAGTTATTTTATAGTTTTTATAACCATTTTATCTTCAAAATATATCTAGATTTATTAATGGAATATATATAAACTTTTATATTTAGGGTTTAATTATTAAATTATGTGAGGCTTTTCACGTATCTAAATATTTATATTATTCTTTTAAATTATTTTTAGCTTATATATATATTAATTTTATTTTTGTGAAAATGCTTATAATTTTATTTAAATATTAATCAAGACTTCATGCATTTTCTTACAAAAAGTAATTTAGGTGGAGCAAGATAAAGATTAATGTTAAATATAGCAGCATGGAGTGTATTAAACCTATCTTCATCCAATAAAGTAATCTTTTAACAGTTAAATTTATAAAATTGTTGTATCCGTCTTTTTTAATTACTTCTTAAAAATATTTCCAGGAGAATAAATAACTTTTTTGCTTAAGTAATACTATTTTTCATACAAATTAAAAAACAAATTTTAAAAACACAAAGAACTGACCTAATTATCTAACAAAACTAACTAGTTTATAAATTAATTTTAATTCATGAAAAAGTTTTTTTATTTTTTCTTCTATAAATATGTTAAAGTTTTATTTAAGCATGGGCTATATTAAAATTGTTGTATATTCAAGTATATGAGAATCCAAATTCTATATTATATGGTATTGTTTCATTCAATCCCAAGCTTATGCGTGCTAGTTTATGTTTGTATGGCAATTTTTTTAATGATTAAATAAAATAAAATTGATTCTCAACTATCGAATGTGATTGGGAATTGGGATATGCACCCAAATTAATGCAAGCAAAAGATTTTACGTTAAAATGTGTGCAAAATATAAGAAAAATATATATTTTATAAGAAAATATATATTTTATAAGAAAAATATGTCCTTTGTCGCCCAATATTACTCATGTAAGACACTTTACTTCATTTGTTTGACTTAGGAACCCATTTGGTATTAATATAGGTAAGAAAGAAATTTATAGTATTATTAAATTACTAAAAATATAGATCAAATTGTTTTTTCTTCCCAATAAAAAAATTGTTGATGCTAATGACAATAGACTTGATTTATTAAAACAAAATCTCACATTTGAGAGGCATGAATGGAAAAAATGTAGAGAAAATTTTAAATAAAGGTTAAATTGTCCTAAAAAAATTTGTCCTTTACAAAACCAATTTATACTTTATGCAAATAACATTGACTTTTCTTAGGTATGTTTCTTATCCTAATTTATTTACATCTTTATGGTAATATAATCAATGTATATTGATTATACCTAATAGGAAGTGATATTATAAAGATAGTAGTTGAAAATCAAAGTGTCAAACCAATATAATAGGACAAACAAATAAATTAAGCATTTACACACTATTGAACAACATTCTAGTCAATGTGTCAACCTACACATTAAAAGTAGTAAACAATTATATTGAAAAAAAAAATATCACAAATATTACAACTCAACTAACATCTCAATCTTGTTTAACTCATGGATAAAATATTCAGTTACATGAAAAAAGGTAAAATATTTTTTTCGTTCCCAAATTGTTTTAAAGAATTATGTTTCATCTTTGATCAAAAGTATAGACATATTATTTCCTTATAATATCCGAAAGTATAGACCTATTATCCTTATAATGTATAAAGTCATGTAATGTAACGCATCCTCACCATAAACAGTATAATGTACTGTTATGTGTACTGTCACGTTAGTGATTAGGGGTTAGTGATCAGGGTTGGAAGTGATTAAAGGAGAATAATCTTGCTTGTGATTCCCCAAATTTAAAGATATTCAAAATCATCTACCAGGTTTTGAGTACACATTGAAATGTTTAAGAAGTATAAGTTCTTAAAATTACAACTTACCAACTATCATTTTGAAACAACATATCATCCAACTCCCTTTGATGATTAATTATTCCTACAAGGATGATGTTGGCTTCTCTAAAAGAATAAAGAAACAATAAACCAACTAAATTTGAAGAACTAATTGACCTCGCATCAACTACAGATATGTTCCATCACTTTGGGGAATCAGAAATTCTCCAGATATGTTCCATCACTACAGAAACATCCTTTTTAGTTGATGTAGCAAAACAAATCAAACTAACCAAGTGACTTATAAACCAAATCAAATAAACATAACATTAAGGAATACAAACAAGTCTTTTTTAAGAAAACTAAGTCATGGTACAGAATCCAACAAATGAACACTTGAGTCTAAAAGTATAAAATCGAGTTTACATGAGTCACAAATGTTTTCCTACAAATTTAAATGGCTCTTATCATATTTTTTACAAAGCCTTAACATCTTTTCTATGCAAAATTTATTCAATTATAAAACTCTTATAATCTTTTCTAGTCAAAGCATATTTAGTACTTTAATGCATCTTAATAAAGGTTTTTTTTTTAAGATTAAAAACAAATTATGATTAAAATTTAATAGATTACATTTAGTTAACCTTTTTTTTATCTATTTTTTATTCCACGAAATAAAGTACTTCAAATAAATTAATATCTTCTTTTGATAATTTTACTATAAAGATATTGATATTTTAATTAATCCTTACAAAAATAGTTTATCTTAAAACAACTTTTCACTTGACATATTTAAACATATAACTTCTACATGACAATAACTGATTATATATGTACTCATTATTATTCCAACCTCTAAAAAAATAAGAATAATCTATAGTAAAATATTAAAATAATCTCTTGGAACACATGTATAATCATTGGGCTATATTCTGATACAATATATAACAAATTTCTGAGAAACTTTTTTACCAAACATCTCCAACTGAATGAGCTGGCACATGATTCCTGTATTAACAGTTACAAAACTTCCAACCACATATGGCAACAAGGAAGAAAAATATAATATAATATATATGCCATAGAGAGTACCCTCGTGCCTCATCATGCAGGAAGCTCACTCTTGTCATCAACGAAACCAAAATCCCCAAAAAGACCCTGCATAATGGAAGAAAACCAGACCAGACAATAAATTCTTATCCACTGCTTGTCCCTCTAAACTTCCATAATACATCAAGAAATAGGAGAAATGCAATAAATTTACTCTTACTCATCACATCATATTATATTTTCATATTAGCTCCCAAAGAAAAAAAAAAGAAAAAATAAACTTTTTCCACATCCATAGCTTGTCATTTCATCATCATATTCTAAAATAGCCAGAAGATGCTAAGCTACAAATAACTAGGCCTCCAAATTCAATCCACTTAAAATGTTACAAAAAATAGCCACTTGTATATTTAATTTGTAGATTGATTGAATCGATTTATTTTCTCATACTAATTAAGAAACCTATACCAATTTGGTACATATGACCGAACAAAAAATGATCAAGATCATACCATGCCATCATTGATTGCATAAGCCACACAGTAGTGCTCCTGAAAATCAATAGTACAGAAAGAAAATTCAGATAGTAGTGGAAGAAATAAAAGAGAAACTCTTGACTTTTGATAACAAAGCATGTTTTGACTGTGGGTCATGTCACCAATTGCTTGCATTAAACCGGGCTAGTGATCACATCATACATTTCACTTTAGGGAATTTCTTCATGCTCCCCCATACTTCCTTCTACCAGTGCCACAACATACAAAATTATCAAAGTGTCTATGTCATAACATCCCATTATCAATTCGAAACTATATTCCAAACTTTGCAATCTGGAAATGTTCTGGATTGTCTGATCTGATCCATAATATAGATTTGGAAAATTCATTCCATATTACTAGATCCGTAAACCCTTACTAAGACAATAATTACAAACTTTCTAAAACATCAGAATGTATTTCCAAATAGACTGTTACGGAACATGCAATCTGGAAGGTCTTTGACGTGTTTCGAAAGGAGTGGGGTCTTTTATTTAGGTAATGGACAAAGGTATTTTACTAAAGGCACACTACAGCTATGGGGTGCCAGAAGAAACTAAAGGGGTGGAGAAAGACACTATGGACAAGGGTTTTCTACTCTGAATTGATTCAATCGATTCCTAGATAGAAGACACAAGGACAACCGCAACTCACACCCCCACCTCAAAAGAGAGCAAATCAACTCTGGTCTAGTCCCATCCTTCAGAGCCCCAGCAAAATTTACAACAGTTTTATAGCACCTAACAACAGGAATAAAAAAATGGAGTCACCTGCATCATGTACCACTCTTCAAATTCGTCAAACAACTCCAGCCGTTCAATCCTAACAGTAAAGAATAAAAGAATTAGTTTATTTTGACATAATTTACAAAAACAACAGGTTAACAATCAGGAAAAAACTGCCTTTTTGTATCAAGACATATACTTTAGTACATAATAGAAATCAAATGGCTCAATCGTAAGATATTGGTGGAACATTATAGGGGTTAAAATCTTAATGGGAATAAAAGGCCAGACAAAGGACCTCCGTAATAAAGAAGCCAGGAAATGGAAGTAAGAAGAAAAGGCAACTGCTGCAGTCCAGATGCATACTCAAGCAAAGCTAATGGAGGACCACCACCGTTTCCCCCTCATGAAATTTGGTTGCCATCTTCTATTATGTTTGTACACCATGACTTTCACATTAATAGATCAAGATGAAATACTCTATTTGTTCATGTACGTAAAGATGATGTTTTTCAAGTGTATAACACTATTATTTCATTGTTTTTATTTGTAACGATTTCCAATTTTTAAGAGTGTTTAATATATATCATTACTAAATCAGTGTGAGATTTGTCAAAGAAAAGCTATTTGCTTAAATCCAATAATGATTTTGAATTCTCCCCACCTCATTGTTCTCATTTGTATTCCCACCAACCATATACTCAAGAGTTTACATTAATAATGTTTAAGAAACTGGACAGGACATTAAATTGGTCTAGCCCACAATTCATGGACTGATTGGTTTGATTGTCAATCAAAGCAGTAATGGAAAAGAAATATATTACAAATGGAAATAGCCAAATAACAGCACAATACCAAAGTAAATTTAGAATATACATGAAATATCTCACAACATCAGTATTGCATTAGAATATTTGAGCATCTTAGATTACTTTTTAGAAGTCATTTCCATATTTCATTATTTCCACATTTATTTACTTATTTGATTTAATTAAGATTGGAAGTCATTTCCGTATTTCACTATATTTCCTTCTTTGATTTTATTAAGATTGGAAGTCTATAATTAGTTTAAGTGTGAATGTATTGTATTTTGCATCACATTATAAATGACAACTGAGCCCAACAGTGTCATGCATTGCATGTAACTGACTTACCAAGCGGTCAGGTTTGTCGTTGTTTGTTGTCTCTATTCTCTCTTTTCCTTCTCCCTCTAAATCCATCCATATAATTTCAATGCGATATGCAATACATTCACCAACACTAGAATAGAATATACTTCCATTGTGGGATTGCTGGCAAACACTGCAATGCCAACATTACCTCTGGCATTACTTATTTGAAGCTAAGAGACATGATGGAAGGGTCCAATACAAATTGATAGGAACCTAGGGAGAACCACACCACAACAAAAGCTAGTTGTTGTAGTTGGAAATTCTAAATTGATAGGAACCACACCACACACTAGAATCCCATACTTGGCAATCGGATCCTATATTTAAGAGGAGTGTCGGAAACACTCTCTCTTATAGGCTAAAATTTATTGGAAACTACAAAATCAGGAGGGTTATTAAATAAGTTGTGGGATCCACTAAACTTTGCAATTTCCAATAAATTTCAACCAAGAAAGTGTTCAAAAGAATGTGTTAGAGAGTGTATTACTAGGCTCCTAGTATTTCTTTATATTTAATGCTTACTGTATAAAATAGATAAATACATATAAGCACACAAGTGAAAAATCCATACAGTATTGGACCAGAAATGACAAGAGGATCATGTATTGAGTATCAACTATTAGTTAGTTAATTGCCTCTAGGAACAAAACACCAGCAAATACAGCTTTTGTAAATCTAATAATACACAGGCTCCCAGGTTCTATTCGACAGAGTACCTGCGTCTCTCTTGAGCATCAATAAAATCATTGTAAACTCTCTGCATGTCCCATGCAACAGATTTCTGATGCCCACACAAAAACAAACAGAAAGAATGTTAATATGTTAATGGTAGAGAATAAATACACATTAAGACAACATCACGTTTTATAAAAATGAAAACAGAATCAATATTTCGATTTGGAATGGTATAAGTGAAATATACAACAGTAAGAATTCTGAAAATGTGCTTCAAATATAACCATTTATGCAATCCATCACACCAAGAGAATAGAAATGGTAGCAAAGTGGCACCAAGTCCCTCTGGGAGCTACTTGATCCCAGGATCAAATATCTGTTATGCCCATTTTTCTGAACTTCAGCCTACAATCCCTCTCCCCAATCATATCACAACCCTTGCAAGGGAAAAAATTGAATTCTTGGAATATATTATCAAATAGAAGTGCAAAAAATAAGTTTATACTTTTCTGATAGTGTATATCATGTATAGGTCCTACAGTAAGTAATCTGCACAAGCAAGGAGTTAAGAGCTACTCCTTAGTTATCACAGCTGTTGAGTTACATGCAGCAACTGTCAGTCTGTTAGACCAGAGCTCTACCCATGTACCTTTCTGTAAACAATAATCAACGGCAATGAAATCATTCAGATTATTCACTAAACTCTATGATCTTCTACGTTGTTTATTCACTAGAATTTTCTTAGCACAGGTAGAGATCCTCCTAGTGCATATGTTGCCGCTGAATTGAGAATTTTCAGCCTGAACTGCCCTCAACTAAGATAAGAATGATAATTAATTTGAGATAAACAATAGCTACAATGACAATTTATATCAATTATCAAGGATCTCTAAATGAGAATTTTCCATCCTATTTTGAAGAGAAGTGATGCACTGCTTCTTGTTTTGTCTACTGTGTTCTCAGGATATTCATGCATAAATAACTCCAGTAAAAAGTACAAGAAAGAAACACCAAAGATTTATTTTCTAGCAAAAGTTACAAATATACCTGCCACCCCTGGTCCAGAAATAATTTTTCCTTCGCATGTAAAGTTGGTGTATCGTAAATACCCAACAGAGCACAACCTCGAGACTGATGCAAAACAGGAAAGACAAATTATATTATAGTTTTATACACATTTTATTTGATAACTACAGTTTCATACACATCAAAGATACTTTTAATTAATAATTACAGTTTAATACACATCAAAGATACTTTTAATTAATAATTATACTTTTAATTCGAAATATGACTTCTTTAGTCTTGTTTTAAAATACAATTTACCCATGCTGGCAACTTATTTCAAATCTACCTATACTGTGCAATTTATTGCAAATCTATCCATTTCAGGGAAAAAAAGTAGAACCAAAATTGAAAAAAAGGCACTCCAGCTTGCTACCACTAACTGCACCCTTATACTACAAAAGCAACATAACTGCAATTAGAGGGGGAAAAGTGCAAAGTACATTTGTAGTGCTAGATAGAGAAAAGAATTCCACTTTTGGGAGGAGACATATCAAGGTAGACTAAAATTAATCAATTTTAACCTGAAATATATAGTATATCCATACCTCCAAATTTCTTATCATCTGCTGCCCAAAAGCATCATCAGGGAGGATCTGTTAAGAACGTACCATACACGCAAAAAAGATCCTACTTCATTCCCATGAAAGTATCAGTCGTAATAGAATATGAAATTATGAAGGCTGTTACCTGCTCATAAAGAAAAAATATTGCAGTAGAAAACGTTTGAGAAGCCCAACCAACAATTCTACGACTAGAATCTGGATCCAAGTAGATCAGAACACATTCTGAAATTATAAAAGTTGGCAGACTGATAACAATAACAGAATGAATCAATTTATCATTCCTTGGACATGAAAAATGTGAGTATTAACTAAAATTACAACTAAACTAAAATACACACATACACACAAAAATGCAAATTAGGTAAAAAAAAACAACAAATTACTAAATTAGTATCAAATCCCTCAGCATAAAAAATAACACCTACATTTATATCACAAGTTAAGCACAAAACTATAAAAAGAAAGTGAAAATTAAGAATTTTTATGGATGAACTTGGTTCCTCTCTGGTTCTTTTCCATTTTCTCAAATAGATAATCGTATGATCTGTGAAGGGACACAGCATTGATTTCCAATTATAAAACTCAGAAGCATTATCTTCAAAGTCATTGTAAATTTTAAAACTTGTAGATCATATATGCTCTTCGTATTTATATTTATCACTTCCCCCCCTTAGATGCTGGCCACTACTAACAAACTTTCATTGATATCAATGGCAAAGGCATTTAGAAATGTCACAAATTTGTATGATTAAATACAATATTTCTCTCCAATTATTAAATTCTGAAGCATTGTTTTTCATAAAAATAACAAGAGACAAATTTCATTAAAGAAATAACAGGACATTTTGTCAGCACAACACACTTCATAACCTTTTTTACTTAAACTTTTCAGATTCCAAAAACCTTTTTATTATTTTCAAAGAAGAGGCTAATACCTTCAAACAAATTATATATTATATTGTAAAGTAACAGAATTTCACAACTGTGACAGAGAGACAAAGACAGAGCTGACTCCCAATACATACCTTGGATCCATAGCAGCAACAGATATAATATCATTTAATTGTTGTACATCACGCAAATCTGCAGGGACTAGTTTATATTGAGCACTGATCACTTCTCCTTTCTCTGGCAGAAAATGAGAGATACACGCATCAGATCTAATTAGAAGTAATAATGAATTTTATCTTTCAGTATTGATGTTACCAAAAATCATAATGAAAATACTATGTTGATTATACCCTCAAACTCTGAGACAGTTCTTCGATGTTTGTACTTTGTAGTTCTAAGATTAAGCTTGAGGGCCAAATCAAAGTTCCTCAACCTTCTGAATTAGAACTTTTGGTTCATCCAGGAATATTTTCTATTGCAATTTTAATATAGAGATTTGAAGGGCCATAGAAATGTCTAGGGTTTGAAAACTTTTAAAGGGTGTGAATTTTATAACTCTTAATTTATATTGACACTTCAGCACCATGCACTACCACAAAAGAAAAGGACATCACCACAATAAGAGAATAAAAATTATCGGAGATGTTCCTTCCATATAAAGTATCATATTCAGCATTGCTTACCTCTTGATATGGTTGCTGTTTCACCAAGTTTATTCCTCAATTGACTGCAAGTCTCGATAAGAGCTGCCTTTTTACTAGTTACCTTGATTACAAATACAATAGTGACAGTTAAAAACTTACAATTTAAAAAATATATAAATCATTCTCTCTTCATTTTACAATTAGATATGAATTTAGTCAAAACAGACAGTGTCCATGCATGAGTTTCTAGACAAAATACATGTGAACAATCCCACTCAGAACCCAAATCAACTAAAAATATATGTTGCATCGAAACTAAAAATTTGAAAGATATTCAAGTTTCTACCTCCTTAAAATCCACTTCTACATACAAATCCGGTGCTTTCCCCTCGTCCTGCCATGAAACAATTTTTATGTTATGACATGACTATACATTAGCAGAAAACTAGTTTAGTGAAGCTAAGCAAACAGGTTGCCAGGAAAAAATGGAAATAATGATAATGAGTAACAAACTACAGCATTTCACAATTTCCATCCACAACCTGAGTCACATGCAGGCTACTGTAAAACAGTTTAAGCATCCAATGAAGTTGCATACAAACAAATTTTGCATCTTGGATATGCATGGGTGAAAGAAGAAAGGATTCTTCTTCTTCACTACCACACAACAATAACTCTAAACAAGTTATTAAAATAATAGGAAACACAGAAACTTTAAGATGCTTATACAACAGATTAAATTAGGTACAGATAAAATATTTTTTGCACACATATTACTATATAAAAAATATACACTAAAAAGTAGGTGAAGCAGGAGCTCATTTTACAATATGTGCAGCACTTCAGCAACCTTGCCCAAAACTAGCATGAAACAGATGGAAAAGAATAAGAGATGGACATGGAGAATTCACAAGGCATGGATAGACTATAGAATATTGCTTACATATTCTTGTATTAGAATGTTCGACCACTCATTAATTCAAATTCAAATTCAAATTATACTGAAAAGACAAGTCCAAAGGCCTTGAAATTTATTAAAAGGTAATTAGTGATTTAACTACTCATTCAACCATATTCATACTTTTCCGCATTCATCGTCTATTTTATTTTTCTCTAAATACACTGGTATAACTAACCTACACAGTTCTGAAAGGAAAATACATTCCACACAAAAGAACAACAAAAATATTCAGCCAAAACAAATCTGTGGCATGAGAACTCAAGATTAAGAATAACTCATGCTCACAACATCTATGTCTTGTGTAAGTAAAGTACAAGGTAACTATTATAAGCACTTGGGGAACCCACCATTAAAAGCTAGCAAGTTAGCGCGAGAGCACCAACAAGAATGAAATCTAAAGTGCCTTCACGTCCTTTAAACACAAAGTAAAAAAAATCTCTAATATTTAAATACAAAAGCATTGGATCAATATTAGTTCAATCCAAACCATCACTTAACCCGCAAGGCACCAAAAGGACAGCTAACCTATAGTTTAAAAGTCAGAACCTGATTAATTTTTAAGTACAACATACACAGTACAAATCACAAGGAAAACCAGGCACCTGCAACTGAAAATACATTGTGTCAAAGCCTGCTCCAAGTGATAATATCTGCTTCTTTATTGGGGCCTCTCCATCTGTCTTCTTCTCAACATCAAGAAACTGATAGAGAAGTTTCCTAATAGCAGCCCAACGAGCAAAGTAACCTTCATACTCAAACAATTCAAATGCATCAATAAACTAACAACTTGAAGGATGGGTACTTAAACAAGTAAATTACTTAAAGAAGCTAAATCCTACCACGATTAATAATTGGAGATCTCCTCACAGGCCTTCTCACAAATAAATGAACATAATCATCTTTCATGTAGCCCTTTTTTACACATGACCTACAGCCAGTTTGTAGAGAGCAAATATTCACTATATAAGAATAATAACAACTATAATTCATTAGAACTCAGACGAAAACTGAGTACAAGATGAAAATTTATGACTAAAAAAGGGTGAGAATAATACCAACATAATCGGAATCAATGTTACATGGATTTTGATAAGGTTTGTGATGTGGGACAGGACTTTTTCCAGCACACGGAAAGGATGGGTAGATCTAATCATATTGCTATTATGGATCAAAGTCCATGTATAATTTAGACCCATTTTTCAATTTTGAAACCCATAGCACATATATTTTCAATTGGTTTTCTATAATATTTTTAAAAAAATAGGCGACCGACTTCTTACACACATAGTTTCAAACTCTACACAGTTTCTTCTCTGATCTGAATGGACCAGCAAATTTAAATATTAAACTTTCAAGTCTACAATATTTGTAAAACAATAAATAAATGACACTGTAGGTAACCATAATATTATATCATTTAAAATTAAACCAAGCTGTTATCAATAACAATTCTGATGGTCTGACATAATAGCATTTGAAATAAAATAAACAGAGAAAATATGTGTTTCATTGTGTTTGTTTCATTATATAAAATTTCACACTCACTCCGATAAAAGTAATTTATCCTTCCAGTGTTTTCTCAAAACCATGTCATGAATAAATAACATTCACTTTACATGCAATACATTGTTATATTTCATCAAAAACCCAAAGCAGTTTCCCCGACCATAGAGAATTCCAATACTGGGACAAGATTTTCCTTCATTAGTGCTTATGCTATAGGGACCCTGTAACTTAACCTCCTGCAATATTCATTTTCACAGGTAAAAAATGCAACTTTTCCATTGCATCATCCCTTGACAAGCCATCTTTAAGAGAAAGCTCCATAGAAACTAAGGTGTATCAGTATACATTAAAAATTTAGAACTACTAAATGACCTAAAAAGACAAAGTCATCAATTACGATAATGAAGCAATTCCCATACACTAAACAAAAAAATTAAATATCTCATTTTCTTTAGAAAGCTACTTAAGAGGGCTTGCAGAATCGTACTTAGGACAGTGTCTTAAAAGAAGGGGTATATAACTTATAACCACTATCTAACTATTGCCTATGTTGCATGTCAACAAACATTGCAGCTTCTAGACAGACCTAGGCCCTGTTTGGATAATTCACCATGAGCGCAAGCCAACAAACACTGCAGCTTCTAGATATAGGCTCTGTTTGGATAAATTATACATAAGCACATGTAGGAGAAGAAAATAAGACAGCAGAATGTAATAAGTTTCCCCAACCCCAATAAGCTATATCAACCTGTACACTTAACTTCTGTTAAAGTTCTCTCGCCAACTTCTCCAAAAAATTGAGTTGCAGAAGTTCATTTTAGCTTGTAAGGGAAAGTTTATCCAAACATAACCCTATTCCTAATCTACTAAAATGGGGAAGCAAAAAAAAAGTTATTGAAACAAAATAAACAAACACCTGAAACAACAACTCAAGAATGTAATTCCCTAATCCCTATCACGGTGAAGAATGAAAATCCCAAATAGCTAATCAGTAAACTAAAAAGGCAAAAAAAAAACATCATAGTTGATTTCGAAACAGCAACAATTGCATGATAAGAAAAATAAGTCCAATGTGTAATTATTAATTGAGGAGGTGCCCTTACAATTTACTGGCGGATGCGTCGTCGTTGGTGGCTTGCACCGCCGCATTGTTGCGTGAATCGGCCACGGCGTCTGTCATCGTTTTCTGACAAGGCCAAATCTCTGGTTAGGTTATGCCTGAAAATGAGAAAGCAGAAAGTGATATCTGGATAGAAATAAATAAATATTGATGATGGCTTAATAAAACAAAATCTGTTGAAAATTCTTAATTATTATTATTATTTATCCTTAATTAAAAACCTATTATTTTCCCTTAAAACAAGTTTTTTTTAAAGTGATTTAAATAACGTTTTGATAAATAAAATAAATCGACTTATATAGTATTTTTAAGATAAAGACAAAACAAAAATATATTTAAATATATGTCATTATCCGTATTTTAAAAAAATTGTAAATTTTAACCATTTCTCTGTTTTTTTTTTATCTAATTTTAACAATTTCTCTATTTTTCACATTATTTTTATATTTCCAATCAAAAATCTTTAATTTGTTATTTTTTTTCATTCATCC
>Ga0123341_1001881_pt1 | contig 16568 bp, 11 predicted proteins | sample Turbeapinknodule_FD_89959 | JGI IMG/M metagenome (GOLD analysis project Ga0123341, IMG submission 89959) | Root nodule microbial communities of legume samples collected from Mexico - Turtle bean Mexico pink nodule | ecosystem: Host-associated > Plants > Roots > Nodule | place: Mexico: Nepantla...
CAGGTAAGCTCAAAGACAAAGGTAAAACATATGAGTAAGTGTGCAAATAAGACAAACAAATGGTGCAGGAAATAAAGACCAAGTCTAGTGCGCAACAGACAGGACGCCCAGTAATAGATAACAAAAGTGCAACATAGGGTAAAGATAGCAGGTTGCTGGTAGCAGGTTACAAGTAGCAAGTTGAAAATAGCGTGTTGCAGGTAGTAGGTTGCAGGTGGCAAGTTGCGGGTGGCAGGTAGTAGGTAGTAGGTTGTATATAACAGGTAGCAGGTGGTAGATAGCACGTTGCAGGTAGTAGGTAGAAGGTAGCAGGTATCAGGTTGCAAGTAATATATGGCAAGTTATAAGTTACATGTAGCAGGTAGCAGGTTGCAGGTTGGAGGTAGTAGGTAGTAGGTTGTAGATAGCATGTAGCAGGTAGCAGGTTGCAGGATGTAGGTATCAGGTTGCATGTAACAGGGAGCAAGTTATAGGTTACAGGTAGCACGTAACAGGTTGCAGATAGCCGGTTACAGGTTTCAGATTACAAGTAACAGGTTGATGGTCGCATTTTGCAGGTAATAGGTTGCAGGTAGCAAGCTGCAGGTAGCAAGCTGCAGGTAGCAGGTAGTAGGTTGTATATAGCAGGTGGCAGATAACAAGTTGTAGGTAACAAATAGCAGGTAGCAGGTTGTAGATAGCAGGTATCAGATTACAGGTAGCAGGTTGCAGGTAGCAGGAATCATATTACATGTAGCAGGTTGCTGGTAGCAGTTTGCAGGTAACAGGTAGCAGGTTGCAGGTTACAGGTAGTAGATTGCAGGTAGCAGGTTGTAGGTTGGAGGTAGCAAGTTACAGGTTGCAGGTAGTAGGTAACAAGTTGTTTCTTGTAGGTAGCAGGTTGCAGGTAGCAGGTATCATATTACATGTAGCAGGTTGGTGGTAGCAGTTTGCAGGTAACAGGTAGCAGGTTGCAGGTTGCATGTAGCAGGTAGTAAGTAGTAGGTTGTAGATAGCAGGGAGCAGGTAGCAGGGAGCAGGTAGCAGGTTGCAGGATGTAGGTATCAGGTTGCATGTAATAGGTAGCAGGTTATAGGTTACAGGTAGCAGGTAACAGGTTGCCGGTAACAAGTAGCAGGTTGTAGATAGCAGCTATCAGATTACAGGTAGCAGGTTGCAGGTAGCAGGTTATAGGTTACAGGTAGCAGGTAACAGTTTGCCGGTAACAAGTAGCAGGTTGTAGGTAACAGCTATCAGATTACAGGTAGCAGGTTGCAGGTAGCAGGTATCATATTACATGTAGTAGGTTGGTGGTAGCAGTTTGCAGGTAACAGGTAACAGGTTTCAGGTTGCATGTAGCAGGTAGTAGGTAGTAGGTTGTAGATAGCAGGTAGCAGGTTGCAGGATGTAGGTATCAGGTTGCATGTAACAGGTAGCAGGTTATAGGTTACAGGTAGCAGGTAACAGGTTGCAGGTAGCCTGTTACAGGTTGCAGTTTACAAGTAAATGGTTGAAGATAGCATTTTGTAGGTAGTAGGTTGCAGGTAGCAGGTAGTAGGTTGTATATAGCAGGTGGCAGATAACAAGTTGCAGGTAACAAGTAACAGGTTGTAGATAGCAGGTATCAGATTACAGGTAGCAGGTTGCAGGTAGCAGTCGGCAGGTAACAGGTAGCAGGTTGCAAGTTACAGGTAGCAGGTAGCAGGTTGCAGGTTGCAGGTAGCAACTTACAGGTAGCAGGTTGCAGGTAGCAGGTAGCAAGTTGCAGATAGCAGATAACATGTAGCAGGTTACAAGTAGCAGGTTTTAGAAAGGAAGTTCCAGGTTACAGGTAGCAGGTAGCAGGTTGTAGATAGCATGTAGCAGGTGACAGATTGTGGGTTGCAAGCAGCAGGTAACTGATAGCACGTTGCAGGTAGCAGGTTGCAAGTAGCAGGTATAAGGTAGCAGATTGCATGTAGCAGGTTGTAGGTAGCAGGTTGCATGTAGCAGGTTCGAATTAACTGGTAACAGGTAGTAGATAACAGGTAACATGTACCAGGTTGCATGTAACAGGTAGCATGTTACGTGTAGCAGGTTGCAAGTAACAGGTTGCAAGTAACAGGTTGCATGTTGCAGTAGTTAACAGATAGCAGGTTTCAGGTAGCAGTTTGCAGGTTGCAGGTAGCAGGTTACAGATAGCAGGTAACAGGTAGATGGTTGCGGGTTGCAGGTTGTAAGTAGCAGGTTGCAGGTAGGAAGTTGCAAATAGAAGGTAGTAGGTTGTAGATAGTAGGTAGCAGGTTGCAGATAACAAGTTGCAGGTAGTAGATAGCAGGTTGCTGGTATCAGGTTGCAAGTAACAGGTAGTAGGTTATAAGTTACAGGAAGCAAGTTGTAGGTAGCAGGTTGTTGGTAGCAGGTTACAAGTAGCAAGTTTAAGATAACATGTTGCAGGTAGTAGGTTGCAGGTGGCAGGTTGCAGGTAGCAGGTAGTAGGTTGTATATAGCAGGTAGATGGTGGTAGATAGCACGTTGCAAGTAGAAGGTAGCAGGTATCAGGATGCAAGTAATAGGTAGTAGATTAGAGGTTACATGTAGCATATTGCAGGTAATACGTTGCAGGTAGCTACCAGGTAACATGTTGCAGGTAGTAAGTAGCAGGTACCAGGTTGTAGGTTGCAGGTAGCAGGTTGCATGTACCAGGTAGTCAGTAGTAGGTTGTAGATAGCATGTAGCAGGTAGCAGGTTGCAGGATGTAGGTATCAGGTTGCATGTAACAGGTAGCAGGTTATAGGTTACAGGTAGCAGGTAACAGGTTGCAGGTAGTAGGTTGCAGGTAGCAGGTATCAGATTGCAAGTAATAGGTAGCAGGTTATAGGTTACAGGTAGCATGTTGCAGGTAACAGGTTGTAGGTAGCAGCTTGCTGGTAGCATGTTACAAGTAGCAAGTTGAAGATAGCGTGTTGCAGGTAGTAGGTTGCAGGTGGCAGGTTGTAGGTAGCAGGTAGTAGGTAGTAGGTTGTATATAACAGGTAGCAGGTGGTAGATAGCACGTTGCAGGTAGCAGGTAGCAGGTAGAATGTAGCAGGTATCAGGTTGCAAGTAATAGGTAGCAAGTTATAGGTTTCATGTAGCAGGTTGCAGGTAACACGTTGCAGGTAGTAGGTTTTAGGTAGCAGGTAGTAGGTAGTAGGTTGTAGATAGCAGGTAGTAGGTAGCAGGTTGCATGATGTAGGTATCAGGTTCATGTAACAGGTAGCAGGTTATAGGTTACAGGTAGTAGGTAACAGGTTGCAGGTAGCCGGTTACAGGTTGCAGATTACAAGTAACAGGTTGAAGATTGCATTTTGCAGGTAGTAGGTTGTAGGTAGCAAGCTGAAGGAAGCAGGTAGTAGGTTGTATATAGCAGGTGGTAGATAACAAGTTGTAGGTAACAAATAACAGGTAGCAGGTTGTAGATAGCAAGTATCAGATTACAGGTAGTAGGTTGCAGGTATCACGTATCATATTACATGTAGCAAGTTGCTGGTAGCAGTTTGCAGGTAACAGGTAGCAGGTTGCAGGTTACAGGTTGCAGGTTGCAGGTTGAAGGTAGCAAGTTACAAGTTGCAGGTAGTAGGTAACAAGTTGTTTCTTGCAGGTAGCAGGTATCATATTACATGTAGCAGGTTGGTGGTAGCAGTTTACAGGTAACAAGTAGCAGGTTGCAGGTTGCATGTAGCAGGTAGTAGGTAGTAGGTTGTAGATAGCAGGGAGCAGGTAGCAGGTAGCAGGATTTAGGTATCAGGTTGCATGTAACAGGTAGCAGGTTATAGGTTACAGGTAGCAGGTAACAGGTTGCCGGTAACAAGTAGCAGGTTGTAGATAGCAGTTATCAGATTGCAGGTAGCAGGTTGCAAGTAGTAGGTATCATATTACATGTAACAGGTTGGTGGTAGCAATTGACAAGTAACAGGTAGCAGGTTGCAAGTTACAGGTAGCAGGTAGCAGGTTGCAGGTTGCAGGTTGCAGGTTGGAGGTAGCAACTTACAGGTAGCAGGTTGCAGGTAGTCGGTAGAAAGTAGCAGGTTGCAGATAGCAGGTAGCAGGTTGCAGATAGCAGATAACATGTAGCAGGTTACAAGTAGCAGGTTTTAGAAAGGAAGTTTCAGGTTACAGGTAGCAGGTAGCAGGTTGTAGATAGCAGGTAGCAAAGGACAGATTGTAGGTTGCAAGCAGCAGGTAACTGGTAGCAAGTTGCATGTAGCAGATTGCAGGTAGCAGGTAGAAGGTAGCAGATTGCATGTAGCAGGTTGTAGGTAGCAGGTTGCAGGTAGCAGGTTGCAGGTAGCCGGTTGTAGGTAGCATAATGCAGATAGGAGGTTGCAAGTTGCAAGTACGAGGTAGAAGGTAATAGGTTGCAATTAACAGGTAACAGGTAACATGTACCAGGTTGTATGTAACAGGTAGCAGGTTACATGTAGCAGGTTGCAGGTAGCAGGTTGCAGTTAGCAAGTTGCAGTAGCAGGTAACAGGTTACGAGTAGCAGGTTGCAGGTAGCAAGTTGCAGGTAGCAGGTTGTTGGTAGCAGGTTGCAGGTAGTAGGTTGCATGTAGCAGATGGCAGGTAGCAGGTATCATATTGCAGGTAGCTGGTTGTAGGTTGCAGGTTTTAGATAACATGTAGCAGGTGGCAGATAACAGATTGCAGGTAAAAGGATACATTAGTAGGTTGTAGGTAGAAGATGGCAGATAACAAGTTGCAGGTAGCAGGTAGCAGGTAATAGGTAGCAGATTATATGATACAAGTAGCAGGTTGCAAGTAACAGGTTGGAGGTAGAAGGTTGGAGGTAGCAAGTTGCAGGTAGCAGGTTGCAGGTTACAAGTAGCAGGTTGAAGATAGCATGTTGCATGTAGCAGGTTGCAAGTTGCAGGTGGCAGGTTGCAGGTAACAGGTAGTAGGTTGTAGATAGCACGTAGTAGATAGCAAGTTGCAGGTAGCAGGTAGCAGGTAAGAAGTTGCAGGCAGCAGGTTGCAGGTAGTAGGTAAAAGGTAGCAAATAGCAAGTTGCAGGTAGCAGGTAGCAGGTAACAGGTTGTAGGTAAGAGGTAGCAGGTAATAGGTTACAAGTAGCAGGTTGATGGTAACAAGTTCCAGGTTGAAGGTAACAGGTAGCAGGTTACAAGTAGCAGGTTGAAGATAGCATGTTGCAGGTAGTAGGTTGCAAGGTGCAGGTGGCAGGTTGCAGGAAGCAAGTTGCAGGTAACATGTAGTAGGTTGTAGATAGCAGGTTGCAGGTAACATTAAGAGGTTGCAGGTTGCAAGTACCAGGTAGATGGTAGCAGGTTGGAATTAGCTGGTAACAAGTAGTAGGTAGCAGGTAACAAATAACATGTACCAGGTTGTAGGTAACAGGTAGCAGGTTGCAGGTAGCAGGTAGCGGGTTGCAGGTAGCAAGTTGCAGGTAGCAGGTTGCAGGTAGAAGGTAGCATGTTGCAGATAGTAGGTAGCAGGTTGTAGATAGCAGATAACAGGTAGAGTGTTACAAGTAGCAGGTTTTATGAAGGAAGTTCCATGTTGCAGGTAGCAGGTTGTAGATAGCAGGTAGTAGGTGACAGATTGCAGGTTGCAAGTAGCAGGTAGCAAGTTGCAAGTTGCAAGTTACATTTAGCAGGTTACAAGTAGCAGGTAGCAGGAAGAAGACTGGATGTAGTAGGTTGCAGGTAACATGTTGCAGATAGGAGGTTGCAGGTTGCAAGTACCAGGTATAAGGTAGCAGGTTGGAATTAACTGGTAACAAGTAGTATGTAACAGGTAACATGTAGCAGGTTGCAGGTAACAGGTAGCAAGTTACATGTAGCAGGTTGCATGTTGCAATAGTTAACAGATAGAAGGTTTCAGGTAGCAGTTTGCAGGTTGCATGTAGCAGGTTACATATAGCTGGTAGCAGGTAGTTGGTTGCGGGTTGCAGGTTGTAAGTAGCAGGTTGCAGATAGGAAGTTGCAAGTAGAAGGTAATAGGTTATAAATAGCAGGTAGCAGGTAACAAGTTGCAGGTAATAGGTAGCAGGTTGAAGATAACAAGTTGCAGGTAGTAGGTAGCAGGTAACAGGTTGTAGGTATCAGGTTGCATGTAACAGGTAGCAGGTTATAGGTTACTGGTAGCAGGTTGCAGGTAGCAGGTTGTAGGTAGCAGGTTGCTAGTAGCAGGTTACAAGTAGCAAGTTAAAGATAGCTTGTTGCAGGTAGTAGGTTGGAGGTGGCAGGTTGCAGGTTGCAGGTAGCAGGTAGTAGGTTGTATATAGCAGGTAGCAGGTGGTAGATAGCACGTTGCAGGTAGAAGGTAGCAGGTATCAGGTTGCAAGTAATAGGTAGCAGGTTATAGGTTACATGTAGCAGGTTGCAGGTAACACGTTGCATGTAGCAGGTTGCAGGTAGCTTGCAGGTAGCTTGCAGGTTGCAGGTAGAAGTAGCAGGTACCAGGTTGTAGGTTGCAGGTAGCATGTTGCATGTAGCAGGAAGTAGGTAGTAGGTTGTAAATAGCAGGTAGAAGGTAGCAGGTTGCAGGATGTAGGTATCAGGTTGCATGTAACAGGTAGCAGGTTATAGGTTACAGGTAGCAGGTAACAGGTTGCAGGTAGCAGGTTGCAGTTAGCCGGTTACATGTTGCAGATTACAAGTAGCAGGTTGAAGATAGCATTTTGCAGGTAGTAGGTTGCATGTAACAAGTTGCAGGTAGCAGGTAGTAGGTTGTATATAGCAGGTGGCAGATAACAAGTTGCAGGTAACAAGTAGCAGGTAGCAAGTTGTAGATAGGTGGTATAATATTACATGTAGCACGTCGCAGGTAGCAGGTATCATATTACATGTAGCAATTTGCTGGTAGCAGTTTGCAGGTAACAGGTAGTAGGTTCCAGGTTACATGTAGCAGGTTACATGTAGCAGGTTGCAGGTAACAGGTAGTAGGTTGTAGATAGCAGGTGGTAGATGTAGCAGGTAACAAGTTGCAGGTAGCAGGTAAAAGGTAGCAGATACCAAGTTGCAGGTAAGAGGTAGCAAGTAACAGGTTGTAGGTAACAGGTAGCAGGTTATAAGTTACAAGTAGCAGGTTAAAGGTAACAGGTTGCAGGTAGCAGGTTGGTGGTAGCCGGTTGCAGTAGCAGGTTGCAGGTAGCAGGTTACAAGTAGTAGGTTGAAGATAGCATGTTGCAGGTAGTAGGTTGCAAGTTGTAGGTGGCAGGTTGCAAGTAGCAAGTTGCAGGTAACAGGTAGTAAGTTGTATATAGCAGGTTGCAGGTAACATGTGGCAGATAGGAGGTTGCAGGTTGCAAGTACCAGGTAGAAGGTAGCAGGTTGGTATTAGCTGGTAACAAGTAGCAAGTAGCAGGTAACAGGTAACATGTACCAGGTTGTAGGTAACAGGTAGCTGGTAGCAGGTAGAAGGTTGCAGGTAGCAGGTTGCAGGTAGCAGGTATCAAGTTGTTGGTTGCAAGTTGCAGGTAGAAGGTAGCAGGTTGCAGATAGTAGGTAGCAGGTTGTAGATAGCATATAACATGCAGCAGGTTACAAGTAACAGGTTTTATGAAGAAAGTTTCATGTTGGAGTTAGCAGGTAGCAAGTTGTAGGTAGTAGGTTGTAGGTTGCAGGTAGCATAATGCAAATAGGAGGTTGCAAGTTGCAAGTACCAGGTAGAAGGTAGCAGGTTGCAATTAGCAGGTAACAGGTAGCAGGTAACAGGTAACAGGTAACATGTACCAGGTTGTATGTAACAGGTAGCAGGTTACATGTAGCAGGTTGCACGTAACAGGTTGCAGGTAGCAGGTTGCAAGTTGGAGGAAGCAAGTTGTAGGTAGCAGGTTGCTGGTAGTAGGTTGCTGGTAGCATATGACAGGTAGCAAGTTGCAGGTAGCAGGTAGCATATTGCATGTAAATGGTTGTGGGTTGCAGTTTTTAGATCACATGTAGCAGGTGGCAGATAACAGGTTTCAGGTTGCAGGTAGAAGGATACATTAGTAGGTTGCAGGTAGCAGATGGCAGATAGCAAGTTGCAGGTAGCAGGTAACAGGTTGTAGGTAACAGGTAGCAGGTTATAGGTTACAAGTAGTAGGTTGTAGGTAATAGGTTGCAGGTAGCAGGTTGGAAGTAGCCGGTTGCAGGTAGCAAATTCTATGTAGCAGGTTGCAGGTAGCAGGTTACAAGTAGCAGGTTGAAGATAGCTTGTTGCAGGTAGTAGGTTGCAAGTTGCAGGTGGCAGGTTGCAGGTAACAGGTAGTAGGTTGTAGATAGCAGGTGGTTGATAGCAAGTTGCAGGTAGCAAGTAGCATGTTACAAGTTGCAGGTAGTAGGTAGAAGGTAGCAAGTGGCAGCTAGAAGGTTGTAGGTAACAGGTGGCGGGTTATATGTTACAAGTAGCAGGTTGAAGGTAACAGGTTGCAGGTAGCAGGTTGGAGGTAGCCGGTTGCTGGTAGCAGGTTACAAGTAGCAGGTTGAAGATAGCATGTTGCAGGTAGTAGGTTGTTGGTTGCAGTTGGCAGGTTGCAGGTAACAGGTAGTAGGTTGTAGATAGCAGGTTGCAGGTAACATGTTGCAGATAAGAGGTTGCAGGTTGCAAGTACCAGGTAGAAGGTAGCAGGTTGGAAATAGCTGGTAACAAGTAGCAGGTAGCAGCTAACAGGTAACATGTACCAGGTTGTAGGCAACAGGTTGCAGGTTGCAGGTAGCAGGTATCAAGTTGTTGGTTGCAAGTTGCAGGTAGAAGGTAGCAGGTTGCAGATAGTAGGTAGCAAGTTGCAGGTTGCAGGTAACATGTTGTAGATAGGAGGTTGCAGCTTGCAAGTACCAGGTAGAAGGTCGCAGGTTGGAATTAGCTGGCAACAAGTAGCATGTAGTAGGTAACATGTACCAGGTTGTAGGTAATAGGTAGCAGGTTGCAGGTAGGAGGTAGCAGGTAGTAGATTGCAGGTAGCAGGTTGCAGGTAGCAAGTTGCATGTAGCAGGTTGCAGGTAGCAGGTATCAAGTTGTTGGTTGCAGGTTGCAGGTAGAAGGTAGCAGGTTACAGATAATAGGTAGCAGGTTGTAGATAGCATATAACAGGTAGCAGGTTAAAAGTAACAGGTTTTATGAAGGAAGTTTCATGTTGCAGGTAGCAGGTTGTAGATAGCAGGTAGTAGGTGACAGATTGCAGGTTGCAAGTAGCAGATAGCAGGTTGTGAGTAGCAGCTAGCAGGTTGCAAGTTGCATTTAGCAGGTTACAAGTAGCAGGTAGCAGGAAGCAGATTGAATGTAGTAGGTTGCAGGTAACATGTTACAGATAGGAGGTTGCATGTTGCAAGTAATAGGTAGAAGGTAACAGGTTGGAATTAACTGGTAACAGGTAGCAGGTAACAGGTAACATGTACCAAGTTCCAGGTAACAAGTAGCATGTTACATGTAGCAGGTTGCAGGTTGCAGTAGTTAAAAGATAGTAGGTTTCAGTTGCAGGTAGCAGGTTACTGATAGAAGGTAGCAGGTAGATGGTTGCGGATTGCAGGTAGGAAGTTGCAAGTAGAAGGTAGTAAGTTGTAGATAGCAGGTAGCAGGTTGCAAATAGCAAGTTGCAGGTAGTAGGTAGCAGGTTGCAGGTATGAGGTTGCAAGTAACAGGTAGCAGGTTATAGGTTACAGGTAGCAGGTTGCTGGTAGTAGGTTGTAGGTAGTAGGTTGTAGGTAGTAGGTTGTTGGTAACAGGTTACAAGTAGCAAGTTGAAGATAACGTGTTGCATGTAGTAGGTTGCAGGTGGCGGGTAGTAGGTTGTATATAGCAGGTGGCAGGTGGTAGATAGCACGTTGCAGGTAGCAAGTAGAAGGTAGCAGGTATCAAGTTGCAAGTAAGAGGTAGCAGGTTATAGGTTACATGTAGCAGGTTGCAGGTAACACGTTATAGATAGCAGGTTGCAAGTAGTAAGTAGCAGGTACCAGGTTGCATGTAGTAGGTAGTAGGTAGCAGGTAGCAGGTAGCAGGTTGTAGGATGTAGTTATTAGGTTGCATGTAACAGGTAGCAGGTTATAGGTTACAAGTAGCAGGTAACAGGTTGCAGGTAGCCGGTTACAGGTTCCAGATTACAAGTAGTAGGTTGAAGATAGCATTTTGCAGGTAGTAGGTTGCAGGTAACAAGTTGCAGGTAGCAGGTAGTAGGTTGTATATAGCAGGTGGCATATAACAAGTTGTATGTAACAAATAGCATGTAGCAGGTTGTAGATAGCAGGTATCAGATTACAGGTAGCAAGTTGCAGGTAGCAGGTATCATATTACATGTAGCAGGTTGTTGGTAGTAGTTTGCAGGTATCAGGTTGTAGGTTGCAAGTTGGAGGTAGCAAGTTACAGGTTGCAGGTAGTAGGTAACAAGTTGTTTCTTGCAGGTAGCATGTAGAAAGTAGCATGTTGCAGATAGCAGGTAGTAGGTTGCATATAGCAAATAACATGTAGCAGGTTACAAGTAGCGGGTTTTAGAAAGGAAGTTCCAGGTTACAGGTAGCAGGTAGCAGGTTGTAGGTAGCAGGTAGAAGGTAGAAGGTAGAAGGTAGCAGATGGCATGTAGCAGGTTGCTGGTAGCAGGTTGCAGGTAGCACGTTGCAGGTTCCAGGTTCCAGGTAGCCGGTTTCAGGTAGCATAATGCAGATATGAGTTTGCAAGTTGCAAGTACCAGGTTGAAGGTAGCAGGTTGCAATTAGCAGGTAACAGGTAGCAGGTAACAGGTAACATGTACCAGGTTTTATGTAACAAGTAGCAGGTTACATGTAGCAGGTTGCAGCTAACAGGTTGCAGGTAACAGGTTGCAGTTAGCAAGTTGCAGTAGCAGGTAACAGGTTACGGGTAGCAGGTTGCAAGTTGTAGGTAACAAGTTGCAGGTAGCAGGTTCTTGTAGCAGGTTGCAGGTAGTAGGTTGCTGGTAGCAGATGGTAGGTAGCAGGTAGCATATTGCAGGTAGCTGGTTGTAGGTTGCAGGTTTTAGATAACATGTAGCAGGTGGCAGATAACAGGTTGCAGGTAGCAGGTAGTAGGTTACAGGTAGAAGGATACATTCATAGGTTGCAGGTAGCAGATGGCAGATAACAAGTAGCATGTAACAGGTTGCAGGTAACCGGTTGCAGGTAGCAGGTTACAAGTAGCAGGTTGAAGATAGCATGGTGCAGGTAGTAGGTTGCAAGTTGCAGGTGGCAGGTTGCAGGTAGCAAGTTGCAGGTGGCAGGTTGCAGGTAGCAAGTTGCAGGTAACAGGTAGTAGGTTGTAGATAGCAGGCTGCAGGTAACATGTTGCAGATAGGAGGTTGCAGGTTGCAATTACCGGTTAGAAGGTAACAGGTTGGAATTAGCTGGTAACAAGTAGCAGGGAGCAGGTAACAGGTAATATGTACCAGGTTGAAGGTAACAGGTAGCAGGTTGCAGGTAGCAGGTAGCATGTTGTAGGTAGCAAGTTGCAGGTAGCAAGTTGTAGGTAGCAGGTTGTAGGTACCAGGTATCAAGTTGTTGGTTGCAGGTAGAAGGTAGCAGGTTGCAGATAGTAAGTAGCAGGTTGTAGATAGCATATAACAGGTAGCAGGTTACAAGTAGCAGGTTTTATGAAGGAAGTTCCATGTTGCAGGTAGCAGGTTGTAGATAGCAGGTAGTAGGTGACAGATTGCAGGTTGCAAGTAGCAGGTAGCAGGTTGCAAGTAGTAGGTAGCAGGTTGCAAGTTGCATTTAGCAGGTTACAAGTAGCAGGTAGCAGGAACAAGATTGGATGTAGTAGGTTGCAGGTAGCAGGTTGCAAGTAACATGTTGCAGATAGGAGGTTGCAGGTTGCAAGTACCAGGTAGAAGGTAGCAGGTTGGAATTAACTTGTAACAGATAGCAGGTAACAACGCATGTTAGATGTAGCAGGTTGCAGGTAACAGGTTACAGGTTGTAGTAGTTAACAGATAGCAGGTTTCAGGTAGCAGTTTGCAGGTTGCAGGTAGGAAGTTGCAAGTAGAAGGTAGTATGTTGTAGATAGCAGGTAGCAGGTTGCAGATAGCAAGTTGCAGGTAGTAGGTAGCAGGTTGCAGGTATCAGGTTGCAAGTAACAGGTAGCAGGTTATAGGTTACAAGTAGCAGGTTGCAGGTAGCAGGTTGTAGGTAGCAGGTTGCTGGTAGCAGGTTACAAGTAGCAAGTTGAAGATAGCGTGTTGCAGGTAGTATTTTGCAGGTGGCAGGTTGCAGGTAGCAGGTAGAAGGTAGCAGGTATCAGGTTGCAAGTAATAGGTAGCAGGTTATAGGTTACATGTAGCAGGTTGCAGGTAACACGTTGCAGGTAGTAGGTTGCATGTAGCAGGTTGCAGGTAGTAAGTAGCAGGTACCAGGTTGCAGGTAGCAGTTTACATGTAGCAGGTAGTAGGTAATAGGATGTAGATAACAGGTAGCAGGTAGTAGGTAGCAGGTTGCAGGATGTAGGTATCATGTTGCATGTAACAGGTAGCAGGTTATAGGTTACAGGTAACAGGTAACAGGTTGCAGGTAGTAGGTTGCAGGTAGCCGGTTACAAGTTGCAGATTAAAAGTAGCAGGTTGAAGATAGCATTTTGCAGGTAGTAGGTTGCAGGTAGCAAGTTGCAGGTAGTAGGTAATAGGTTGTATATAGCAGGTGGCAGATAACAAGTTGCAGGTAACAAGTAGCAGGTAGCAGCTTGTAGATAGCAAGTATTAGATTACAGGTAGCAGATTGCAGGTAACGGATATCATATTACATGTAGCAGGTTGCTGGTAGTAGTTTGCAGGTAACAGGTAGCAGGTTGCAGGTTACAGGTAGCAGGTTGCAAGTTACAGGTAGCAGGTTGCAGGTAGCAGATTGCAGGTTGCAGGTTGGAGGTAGCAAGTTACAGGTAGCAGGTTGCATGTAGTAGGTAACAAGTTGTTTGTTGTAGGTAGCAGGTAGAAAGTAGCAGGTTGCAGATAGCAGGTAGCAGGTTGCAGATGGCAGATAACATGTAGCAGGTTACAAGTAGCAGGTTTTAGGAAGAATGTTCCAGGTTACAGGTAGCAGGTAGCAGGTTGTAGATAGCAGGTAGTAGGTTGTAGATAGCAGATAGCAGGTGACAGATCGTAGTTTGCATGTAGCAGGTAACATGTAGCAAGTTCCAGGTAGCAGATTGCAGGTAGTAGGTAGAAGGTAGCAGATTGCATGTAGCAGGTTGTTGGTTGCAGGTTGCAGGTAGCCGATTGCAGGTAGCATAATGCAGATAGGAGGTTGCAAGTTGAAAGTACCAGGTAGAAAGTAGCAGGTTGCAATTAGCAAGTAACAGGTAGCAGGTAGCAGGTAACAGGTAACATGTATCAGGTTGTATGTAACAGGTAGCAGGTTAAATGTAGCAGGTTGCAGGTAACAGGTTGCAGGTAGCTGGTTGCAGGTAGCTGGTTGCAGTTAGCAAGTTGCAGTAGCAGGTAATAGGTTACGGGTAGCAGGTTGCAGGTAGCAGGTAGCAAGTTGGAGGTAGCAAGTTGGAGGTAGCAGGTTGCAGGTAGCAGGTTGCTGGTGGCAGGTTGTAGGTAGTAGGTTGCAGGTAGCAGATGGCAGGTAGCAGGTAGCATATTGCACGTAGCTGGTTGTAGGTTGCAGGTTTTAGATAACATGTAGCAGATGGCAGATAACAGGTTGTAGGAAGCAGGTAGCAGGTTGCAGGTAGAAGGATACAGTAGTAGGTTGCAGGTAGCAGATGGCAGATAGCAAGTTGCAGGTAGCAGGTAGCAGGTAACAGGTTGTAGGTAACAGGTAGCAGGTTATAGGTAGCAGGTGGTAGATACCAAGTTGCAAGTAGCAGGTAGCGAGAAGGTATAAGTTAACAGGTAGGTGGTTGTAGGTAACAGGTAGCATGTATAAGGTAGTAGGTAGCAGGTAGCTGGTTGCAGGTAGCAGGTTTCAGGTAGCAGGTTGCAAGTAGCAGGTTGTACGTAGGAGGTTCCATGTTGCAGGTAGAAGGTAGAAGGTTGCAGGTACCATGAAGTAGGTAGTAGGTAGCAGGTAGCAGGTTACAGGTAGCACGTAATAGGTAGCAGGTCATAGGTAACAATTTGCAAGTATCAGGTTGTAGAGAGCAGGTTATAGGTAGCAGGAAACACATAGCAAGTTGCAAGTAACACATTGCAGGTAGCAGGTTGCTGGTAACTAGTTGCAAGTAGCAGGTTGCAGATAGTAGGTACCAGGTAGTAGGTTGCAGGTAGCAGATTGCAGGTAGCAAGTTGTATGTAGCAGATAGCAGGTTACAGGTTGTAGGTAGCAGGTAGCAGGTTACAGGTAACAGGTTGTAGGTAGCAGGTTACAGGTCACAGGTTGCAGGTAGCAGGTTACAAGTAGCAGGTAGCTGGTTGCAGGTAGCAGGTTGCAGGTAGCAAATAGCAGGTTGTAGGTAGTAGGTTGCAGGTAGCAGGTTGCAGATAGCAAGTTGTAGATGGCAGGTTGCAGATAGCATGTAGCAGTTTGCAAGTAGCAAGTTGCAGGTACCAAGTAGCAGGTTGCAGGTAGCAGGTTGTAGATAGCAGGAAGTAGGTGGCAGATAGAAGGTTGCAGGTAGCAGGTTACAGCTAGCAAGTTGCAGATAGCAGGTTGTAGGTAGCAGGTTACAGGCAGCAGGAAACAGATAGCAAGTTGCAAGTAACACATTGCAGGTAGCAGATTGCAGGTAACTAGTTGCAAGTAGCAGGTTGCAGATAGTAGGTACCAGGTAGTAGGTTGCATGTAACACATTGCAGGTAGCAGATTGCAGGTAGCAAGTTGTATGTAGCAGATAGCAAGTTGTAGGTGACAGATAGAAGGTAGCAGGTAGCAAGTTGTAGATAGCAAGTAGCAAGTGACAGATATTTTTAAAAAACTGGTTAATTTTTGTATTTTTAAACTTTTTTAAATATGAAAATAAATGGGGATCTTCAATTCAACTCTTTTACCAACATCTACCACAACTTGTTTGTGAGAGAGTAATCTCATAAATCTAATAAATACTCCAAATAGTAAATGGTTCTGATACTAGAAAGTTGAATTTAAGTGTATGTAAATCTTAAAAAATAAAGTGATTGCTTTTGAAATTTACTTATCTCTAATATAACCCGTTCATTCATATTTGCTTTTGAAACAAATGATTATTTAATTAAAGTGGGTGCTATTTAATTAACTCGGAAGAGTTGGCATTAGGGCGAGGGGTGGTGTTGTGAGGAGTGGATCCCTGTTGCGGGTGGGAATGAGAGGCTTGAGGTTGTGCTGCGAAGGGGTGGTTGAGTCTGACATCAACGTGGAAGCTGAGCCAAAGGACAAAATCATTGTTCCCAGTAAAACAGAGTCCTTCCACAGACCCAGGGAAGCAACTGTCATCCCTGCAAAGAGAGTGTGTGTCAAGAAAATGATGTGTAGTTGCTTTATCCACTGCATGTGCCACAAGTGCTCCAAAACCAACACCAACCATAAGCCTCTCTATGCTGCAGGTAACCATTTTAGTTTGCTTTTCACTTATCTTATGCTCCTACTCCAGGCTTACCCCTTTTTATTTTTCTCTGATCTCTTGCAGCCAACTATGGAAACTAAACAGAGCCTTCTCTTTGCAAATGAAATCAGAAGAGGTTGTCAGGAACAAATTAACAGTGATATATGGTAGTGGGGACTGGAAATTGTTGTTTACTATTCAATAAGGATCAAGAGTGATTATGTAAAACATCATTCGAACTTTAGTTTTAGAGTTCAGCTATTTTGTACGACTTATGTTTGCAAACGTTATCTGTTGGTTATTTCAAAGTTAAGAAAAGAAAAATAAACGTGTTTTACGCTGTTCAAGATTTTCATTCTAATTCACCCTCACTGTTAATCCTTATACGTTTTCCCTCACTTCTAGCTCTATTAATTTTTGTTCGTTTTAACTTTTGGTATCCCCTTTTACGAGTTAATTGAACATTACAAAAATGTTAATCACACACTTGTGTGGAATGTTTTTAATACGTGCTGTCATATTTTATTAGAGTTCACGAAATTGGGGCGAAATACTTAAAATAAAATTAAAATTATTATATTTTGAATTTTGATAAATTTCGATCAGTAAGATGAAAATGTGTTCAACAATGTAATATCACTGTCTCCGACGTGCAATATAAGCAAAAATGTATCTTTTAACTACAGTGAAACATTAAGGAGACAGAGTCCTATTTGAAGGACTATCCATGATCAATTGACTAAATTGCGTATGATTAAAACAAATATTCTTTCTGCTGGGTTTTTCTCTCTCTCATCATGTAATAAATACAAAGTATTGATTAATTTTGTTAATAATTATTTTTTCGTAAAACTTGATTGATCATTCAGAGAAATCTCTTCTCTCAAATTTTTTCCATTGATAAAAACTTTATTAAAATCTGATTTAAGATATCCAAATTAAAGTACCAAGTATATGTTTTACTAAAAAAAATCATAATTAGAGATAAAAAATAATTAGTTGCTATAGTGACTAAATTATACACCATTTTAAATACTAAAAAAATTTTTAATTTTTAAATTAATATCTAATTAGTTACCAAAGTTTTAACTATCAATTATTTAGATTTTAAATTTGGTAGTAAAAACATTGGTAGCTAATTAGATACCAATTTAAAAATTATTTAACAA
>Ga0123341_1001882_pt1 | contig 16568 bp, 8 predicted proteins | sample Turbeapinknodule_FD_89959 | JGI IMG/M metagenome (GOLD analysis project Ga0123341, IMG submission 89959) | Root nodule microbial communities of legume samples collected from Mexico - Turtle bean Mexico pink nodule | ecosystem: Host-associated > Plants > Roots > Nodule | place: Mexico: Nepantla...
TCTTTTATATATATATATATATATATATATATATATATATATATATATATATATATATATACTCATAAAGGCCTATATATTTGTGTCTTGTGAGTTATTAATTCTTGAGAAAAGAAAGTATCTTCCAAAAGTTCAGTGATTCACCTGAAGAGACTTTTCCAAGTGCTGAAGAACTACTGCAGGAACCAGACCCCTAATGCCACCTCCATCTATGCTGAGAATGGTTATGATGTTTTCATAGGCTGAAGATGGAAGCTGTGCATTCATTCCACCAATCAACTGAGAAGAAAACACCAGAAAAAGCAAAAGAAAAGCAGCCATTGTTTTGTTCTAAATGCTTCAAGGCAGAATAGAAACTTATGTTCTTCTTTGCAAATGAGAAGGGTATTTATAGACATTTCTAACCAATGGAAATATCAATACAATAAAACAATAGCCACGTTTTTTTTACTCATTGAAAATGCTACAATATATATATATATATATATATATATATATATATGTGTGTGTGTGTGTGTGTTAAACTGAAACAACTCTGCATCACTTGTATGGAGATTAATTGTTTCTTTGGAAATATATTTGACAATTATTTATAGATTAAAAAGGATAGTTAGAAGATGAATACATAATTTTTGGATTAAAATAATTAAAGGCTATTCAATTAATTTATTTAATTTAAATATCTATATAAAAAAAATTAAAAAACTGTGAATGTGATTTATTAAAATTATAAAAAAGTTGAACTGGAAAATTGTTTAAAGGGTCCATTTTAAATCCACAACAAAATATTAATATTTATAATAAATAAAATTTAAAAAAAAAATAATAATTCTTATTAAAAATATAGGTCAAATATAAAATATTAAAATAATTTTAAAATATAAAATAAAAAAAATAATATTTAATGAAGTGTAGGAAAAAATGAGGAAGAAGTGTGACTTAATTTCCAAAACTCTTTAAAAAATAGAAGACAATAATAACCATTTTCTTTGTTAAAACGAAGCACACATTCTCTTTCATGATAAAAGATTTCGTTATCCAATAACTCGATTTTATCTTTGTAAACATGAAATCCCTAATTTAAAACATGATATTTATATTTCAAATAGTAGGGAAAATTATAACTAATTCCAAAAGTGATGTAAAAAAAAGAGAAGAAATAATGAAATATTCCCCGCAACCATGTTTTTGTGGCTTGCTTTTATGTATTTAGTTGAAAAGTGATCACAAACTTCTTTAACCCCACCCAACAATGATGCTTTAGGAAAAGCCAAAGTTTACGGAGATATTAAACCCAACTTTTCTTTCAAAGCAACCTTGGACGTGGCACCATTGGGTTGGTAGCCCATAAAACCAAAAGAATAAAATAAATTTGGGCCCTCAAAAATTCAATAACCACAACTTCTTTTCACACACATTCATTATTTCAATTCTGCATACTATTTTAATTCCGAATATCAAAATAATTTATTCTACACTTAGTTATTACAGTACATAAAATAATGATTTTGTTGGACCTAAATTTACAGATACGATGATGGTGACTTATTATTTTCCTCGTTTCAAGAACACAGTACACTGCATACATCATTATTGAGTGGCTAATTTTTGTTTCAAATTTTAATAGAGTCAATGATAGCATATAGTTAAAACATAGATTTAAATTAATATATTATAAATTCAAGATGTGCATGTGCTAATAATAAAATAATCCCTCGCGTAACGTTATCCTGCAATTACTGAATGTGGACCCCACCCCACAACATCCAACGGACGAAAACTTGCTGGACTTTTTTGGGGCCAAGGCTCAGTTAACGAGGTCCACTTATTCGAGATCGGGTTACATGCAAAGCAACGTGAATCGTGGCATTAAAACTCAAATTTAAAGAAAAGAGTAAAGAAAAGTGATTAGTTGATGCTTATTACTGATAGTGTGCGCATTAATGGAATCTGCATCACTTTTTTTATTAACTTCTCACATTTTTTAAATTCCCCTAAGTTACTTCTTTTATTTGTATTGAATTGTATGATGAATTGACATGAATGGTTTGATTTTTAGGTGATCATAGAAAACGAAGAGCACGAAGAAAAAGGAGAAATAGAATATGGACCACCGACCAAGAAAAAGGTATGCAAGGTGGGTAAGCTAGGAGTGGAAAACTTTCATCTCATATCTGAATCATATTATTAATTAAATTACTAGTTTTGAGTTAACTTAACCCAATACCAACTAAGCAAGATTAATTAATTGGTAATGTAATAATAATTTAATGAAATGAATGTTCCGTTGCGAAAAGGATTGTAGCGGCGTAACTGGGAGTAATAATAGTAGTGATGTTCATGAAAAATAAAATAAAAAAAAGTTTGATTGAAGGAAGGAAATTGGTAATTGAGATGAGAGGGAAAGAAAAGGAGGGTACAGATGGATCTAATCTGTGTGATGAGGTAGGCTCCACAAACTCTGTATCTTTCTCCCTGTTTTTCTGTCTTCTAATTTTGGCTGCAAATTTTTTCAACCTCCATTTATTTTTCCCCAACCTAATTTTAATTTCCTCCTCAGATTTTGCAGGGGTATTTCGAATCTATCTCTCCTTCCCCACTTTCAATTTTCCCCTTATTATTCCTAATCCTAATCGGGTATGTTCTTTCTTCTTCTTCTTTCAACGCCTATTTCACTTCACAAACCCGTTTATTTCTTTAATTTCTCCCTCCGTTCTGTTCTGTTCTGTTTTCTGTGATCACATCGTGGCATGCAAGTATTTGTGAGTATCTAGAGCTTCGTGTGACATGTTTTCCAAACGCTTCCACACTTGCCTGAAAATTATGGGGAAGGAAACAGAGCGTGTGAATGAATGTCCTCTCAGGAATTGACTTTTCCGTATTTTTGCTTGCTTTTTGTTTTCTCTCGTCAGAATTTTCTTCACCTTGTCCTTTCCCTGCACCCGACCGCGTACTATCTTTAATGATTGAAGTCTTTGCTTTCAAAAGGTTGGCCACAAGAGATGCTGCATTGTTCTGGTTTATTTCTATTTCTTGGGAAAAATACGGGGGCAATGTTAGTATGGCTTTTAAATTAGAGACAGGAACTATTTCTTTTCTGTTGTAAATATTGTTTAGATCACTGTTTTTTTTTTGCCGATATGTTCTGTCTTGTTTTGTGTTTGTCATTCTAAATTGCATAACTATGGGATTCGTAGAACGTGTCTCAAGAGAAAAGACGTGTGAGCTTCCGTTTGTTATATGACTATTTTTTCGTCGATCAAACATCAAGAATTGTGGGTTGTTGATAACTTTAGATTGCAGTTAACATGGTTGGAACTTGAATTAAATGAGATCTTTATATCTGTTAATAGTACGGATTGATTTTAACATGCGCTGCTTCATCCCTTTCCATTTGAGTGAATTTAGTTGTGATTTATGAAATTACAATTATCCATAAATAAGTCTCAATCTGTCTTTCCGAGTCTGAACACTGAGAACTTGGGAAGCAGTTTTTTTCTTATTCAGGAATTGGTTAACCCCTTGAAAATTTAATTTTAACTACCAATAGAGAGGATGATTTGGAAAAAGGAAAGTAATTAAATGGTGTATGTAGAATTCAATTCTCTAGTGGTGACTTGTTCTTGTGAGCCGCAATCCTGCTCAATTGGAACTTAAACTTGGGGATTTTTAATTTCTAATTCATTTGTATTTTTTTGAAAGGCTTGCCTTGCATAGGCTGTAATTCTCTTGTTTTAATTTTATTTTCCACTGACTCGTTTTTCTTATTATTGTTTAGTGGTTAGACACTTTTAGCGCTCCAGACTGCTCCTTACAATGGAGGATGTTGAAGACAAGATACCCCATGTATCCTCTTCAAAAATTACTGAAGAGACACCGCTTGCAGAACATGTTGGAGACAAGCTACCATCTGAATCTTCTCCAAAAATTGAAAAAGAGACTTCATTCCTAACAGAACTTGTTGGAGACAAGCTACCATCTGAATCTTCTCCAAAAATTGAAAAAGAGACTTCATTCCTAACAGAACTTGTTGGAGACAAGCTACCATTGGAAACTTCTCCAAACATTGCTGAAGAGACACCACTGGTAGAACATGTTGGAGGCAACCCACCGTCTGCATCCTCTTCCAAAATTGAAGAGACGCCACTGGCCGAGTATGTGATAGAGAATACTGAATCCTCTTCTAAAGTTGCTGAAGAGTCGCCACTGGCAGAACATGTTGTCAACAAGCTACCCTCTGAATCCACTACAAAAGTTGCTGAAGAGATGACACTGGTAGAACACCCTGAAGAAAATACTGAAGTGATAAAACTACCTAACAATCACTCTTCCACCGAAGGTCCAACAGTTGCACTTCAAAATGCAAAAATGGAGTCTGGCACTCATTTGCCAGTGGATAAGTTCTCTGAACAAGTAGTTTGGCCAAATGCTAATGATTGTGAAACTGTAATGCAGGATCAGTGTGTTTCTATACTTAATTCAATTCCAAACCCAGATGCTGCATTTGATGTAACAGAAAAAAGGCAGCAGGTAACTTCAGTTGAAGATTCAAAACCAGGTGCTGTAGAAAGTGTCTCTGACAGGCAAGAATTGCAGGATAATGTTTCTAATATCACTGCTGACAGTGATGTTGATTATGAGATTAGACATTCAACTTCTTCTGAAACAAAAGATTTGCAAAATGATCACAATGAACTTTTGATGACTATGGGAACTGTTGGCTCACTCCCCCATGGCAAGATCTTTGATGAGAAAAGAGGCATTATCGATACCACAGCTCCCATTAAATCTGTCAAGCAAGCTGTTTCCAAGTTTGGAGGAATTGTGGATTGGAAGGCTCATAGAATCCAGACTGTGGAGGTATATCTTGCATTTTTCAGCATCTTTTTTTTATGGCAGTTATTTCCAATTTATCTTCTTCACACTTCTTTCTTATGATTTCAAATTCTATTGACTGTTCCGTTTGCTTCTCAATCTAAACCTATCCATTAATGATAGGCAAAAGGTAAATGCTGTTATGGGTATAAAGATGAAAGTAATAGTCTCTTTGATTAACAGTGGCAGTTGTAACATCCACTAACGGCAGAAGGTTAACCAGGGCTTTTATGTTAATGTTGATTATGGAAATGTAAAATATTCTGCCAACATAAATTACATTACAGGGCTAATTATTGCTAGTGAGGCATCACTCATGTTGCAGAAATGTGGAACTTTTATTTTCTACATATTCCCTCAATGCTAGTGACATATTTACAAATTTGCCTTTACATATGCTGTATATGTAAAAAATGCTGACTTGGCAGTTTGTCGCAGGCCATTCTGATGCAATTGTCTCTATTTTAGAAGTATCTGCCTGTCTCTAAGTTATGCCACTAGAATATGAACTCTGTTATTTTGGGATATCAGTTTCTGTGTATGTCACCCAATATTAGGCAGATTTATGTATGCTATGATCAGTCTAGTGTGTTAAACAGGCTGAATTTCTTAAAGTTAAGCAGATAATGTTTGTGACAGGAAAATGCTATGGAGTGGCATTAGAGTGCTAATGAAAAAAACAAAAGTAGGAAGTATTTATTGAAAAGGAAAATACTTATTATACTGAAAACACGATAAATTCATTATATTTTTTATTGCCTTGCTGATGAATTCCTTTTGACCTGTGATGAACTGGAAAATGAATTATACGTACTTTTATGCCTATATACGAGCTTTCTAATGTCCAATATTGTTTGTTTTCTAAGGAAAAATAGAGATACTGATGATCATTCTTCCTGCCATGCATTCTTGTTTGTCTGTTGGAATTGCTGTTAACTTTAGTTTTTCCCTGGATGTACAGAGACGTGATCTTGTAGAACTAGAGCTTGAAAAGGCACAAGAGGTGATCCCGGAGTACAGAAAACAAGCAGAGGATGCTGAACAGGAAAAATTCCGAATGCTAAAGGAGTTGGACAGCACAAAGAGATTAATAGAAGAATTAAAACTTAACCTAGAGAGAGCAGAAACAGAAGAGCGTCAAGCAAGACAGGACTCAGAACTTGCAAAGCTCAGAGTGGAAGAGATGGAGCAGGGTGTTGCAGACGAATCAAGTGTTGCAGCCAAGGCACAACTTCAGGTTGCCAAAGCAAGGTATACAGCTGCTGTTTCAGACATAATAGCCGTGAAAGAGGAGTTGGAAACATTGCAAAAAGATTTTGCTTTCTTAGCAAGTGAAAGAGATTTAGCTATTAAGAAAGCTGAAGTGGCCGTTGCTGAATCAAAGGAAGTAGAGAAGTCCGTCGAGGATTTAACTATCGAACTAATTGCTGCAAAAGAATCATTGGAGACTGCCCACGGTGCACACTTGGAAGCAGAGGAACAAAGAATAGGAACAGTCATGGCAAGAGATCAAGATTCCCTCGATTGGGAGAAGGAACTTAAAGAGACAGAAGAAGAGCTCCAGAGACTCAACCAGCAAATTTTGTCTGCCAAGGAACTCAAATCTAAACTGGAAACAGCCTCTGGTTTGCTGATTGATTTGAAAGCCGAATTAGCTTCTTACATGGAATCAAAGTTAAAGCAGGAAGGTGATCAAGAAGGAAACTCAAAAGGAGGACATGAAGAACCAGAGAAAAAGACACACACTAACATACAAACAGCAGTTGCATCAGCCAAAAAGGAACTTGAGGAAGTAACTCTAAACATAGAGAAAGCAACCGCAGAGGTTAGTTGCTTGAAGGTAGCTGCTATATCATTAAAATCAGAACTTGAACAAGAAAAAGCAACTCTTGCCGCCATCAGGCAAAGGGAGGGAATGGCCTCTATTGCGGTTGCATCTCTGGAAGCTGAATTGGAAAAGACCAGATCAGAAATAGCTTTGGTTCAGATGAAGGAGAAAGAAGCTAAAGAGAAAATGGCCGAGCTTCCCAAGAAGCTACAACTTGCAGCTGAAGAGACTAATCAAGCCAACTTGCTTGCTCAGGCAGCTCGTGAAGAGCTACAAAAAGTAAAGGCAGAAGCAGAGCAAGCCAAGGCTGGAGTAAGTACCTTGGAAAGTAGATTACTTGCATCTCAAAAGGAGATAGAGGCTGCTAAGGCGTCTGAAAATTTGGCAATAGCAGCAATTAAAGCATTGCAAGAGAGTGAATCAACGAGAAGCAAGAATGCAGTGGACCCATCTAATGGGGTAACACTTTCTTTGGAAGAGTACTATGAGCTTAGCAAACGAGCACATGAGGCAGAAGAGCGGGCCAATGTGAGGGTTGCAGCTGCTAATTCTGAAATTGATAAAGCTAAGGATTCTGAATTGAAAGCCTTTGAAAAGTTGGACGAAGTGAATAGAGAGATAGCTGCTAGAAGGGAATCTTTGAAATTGGCAATGGAAAAGGCTGAGAAGGCAAAGGAAGGTAAATTAGGTGTAGAGCAAGAATTAAGAAAGTGGAGAGCTGAAAATGAACAACGAAGAAAGGCTGGAGAGTCTGGCCAAGGAGCGGTAAACCAGAGTAAAAGTCCTAGGGGTAGTTTTGAGGGGAGTCAGGAAGCAAATAATTTTGAGCGCACTGGTGTTGATGCTGCAAATCATTTGTCAAGCCCAAAGACTAATGTACATCCAGACATTGATGAAAGTGAATCATCCCCAGAAGTAAAACAAGGGAAAAAGAAGAAAAGGTCAATTTTCCCTAGGGTTTTGATGTTCTTTGCTAGAAGAAAAACACATTCAACCAAGTCAGGGTAATCCCAAATTATACTGCAGATATCTCAAAGTGACTTGAAATGCTGGAATCTTCAATTGCATCGACCTGTAAATGTTGGCAATTGCTGTGCCCTCTGTATTTGATTGTATCTCTCTCACTGAAGGGTTGGTATATGGTCGCCTGCTCAGTGTTTTAAGTGGACATAAAAATAAAATTTATCTTTAGTGGGAAAGAGAAAATTAGATGATTCTGTATTGTGTATAGGCTTCTGATATATTGAAACATCGGCTTTTGTAAAGATTTGTTTGAGATTTTACCAAATGAAAGAAAAGGTTTCCGAGTCTGAGACTACATGATGTGAGCTTATACACCTCATTAGATTGGAGCAGGGGAGATACCTGGAATGTTGTAGATCTTCTGATGCCTGGAATATACCGTATATAGGCTGAAGTCTCCAATGTTTTCAAACAATTTATCCAGATCACTCGCCAAATTTTGAGTCATTACAGATTCAGCGCCGCTTTTCTGTATTCCTTATTCATCTCATGGCTTATATTTTTATTCCTATATCCAGATTTAATTTAGTGAGTTGCCAGTCATAAATTTATCCTTTCTTCTGTCCGCATTTTTTTTCTTATTCATCATTGAATGGAATTTGATTGAAGGAAAATTGAGGACAGGGAAGTAAAAAGAAGGGATTTTTTATAAATTAATTTTGTTTGGCTTCATTTTTAGGAAGAAAGAGAAATGAAATCTTTTCTAATCCAATTCTTGTTTCTCTTAAATTTTGGAGGAAACTACAAAATTTCTAATAGAAACTCCACTCTTCTATTTCCCCTTCTTTAAACCTAGAGTTCCTAAATTTTTGTAAATTATTTTAATGATCCAATTTTATCTCCTTTCATGAACTTGACAATGTAAGAGTGTTATCCTTGTGGTTTTGGAAATAATTTTCGTTATCCCTTTCTTATAAAAGTTGTGACAACTGCTGTCGTGGAACCTGAAGCATTCCATAGATCCTTACCATATATTTAATAGAAAGCATATAAAGAAGGGGAAGTTCGTCCAACTGGCTTCGGCCTAATCTGCTAGTGATCCAGGTTTGGCATGAATGAAGCTGACAGAGGCCCGTCTATTCTGGTTAAACAATTTCACTCTTGTTTTACAAGCTTTAAGATTGAAACTTCCCTAGCAGTATTTCATTTCAAATTCTTAAGAACTACACATCAAAATAATTTAATTCATATTCTATCCACAATTAACAAAGTTTCTTAAAGTAAATTGATTTGCTTGCAAAAGTGAAGGAAACAATCCAGTCTCAAAAGCATTGACTGAAAAGCTAGAATAGAAGGGGCGGACTTGATCAGAGAGGAACAACCATAATTGAGGTTTTTCTTTTCTTCTTAACCTTGTAAAAATTGTACAAATAGTGAGTTTTATTTGAGTTAAGTTTCATGGATCATGTATTGGATCTAGCAAAGTAGGAAGTAAAAAGAAATTACAATTGGGTATTCTTGGGTGCATGCAATCCTAGGTTGTCTAGGGTAAAAAAAAAGGCAAGAAGTGACTAGGTAGAAGCATGGAACATTCAAGTATGGCATGAGGAGTCTACCTAAGCATGGTAAGGAAATTATAAAGGTTCACATGTCATCTTCTCAATGGAGAGGATTTTCCTCCAATAAAGAAAGGTCACGGATTTCCTCTAATGAAAGAAAGTCATTTGTTACCATGATGAGAGTGAAGAGTTTTTAGGTTAAAATATGAATATTAATTGCCCTTATAGAACTATAAATAAGTGTTTTAGGCCACTTGTTTATGTAAAAAATGTTGTCACTTGACTCAAGTTTACTCTATGTTAGCATCAATTTTAGTGTCTAGACTAGACCTCTTTAAAAGCTGGTCTCACATTTTCTAAACCTCTACTTCTATAAACCAAAATAACCTTCTTAAATTGATTTATATCTTCATACATCTTTCACATTGTCAAGGAAGGATTCAATACCGGTTTTGCATAAAAAGTGAAAAACTTCATTGATTGTTAATTTATATACTTTTGGTTTGAAGGTTGTTATAATTTGATCCGAAAAGAACTAAAAGGGAAAAGAATTTAATCATCAGATTTTGAGTAATTGATTTCTCCCAAAAAGACTAAACAAACAATTAAGTCGATTGAAAATGAATTAGAATACAATTACTTCTAAACTTGATCCTTCACCTCAGTGAGGTTAAGGTGGAAAAATTAAAAGTAATTTCGTTTAATGTATAATTCCAAGCCATACTGCACTTCCTAGAACTAAGAACTAGAATTCGCAATGGTCTGAATAACAGTTTTATGCCATGGATTGGAAAGATGCTCCACAAGGTTGTCAATTGGTCCAACGTGAGTCACCGAAGCTTGTACAAAGATGCCAAGCATTGCCACCATTGCAAGTCGACCTGTAAATAGGAGATTTACAACTTTGGTAACGAGCTTTTGGAGTATTATACATTTCTTGATAAGCATCAAAGAACTAAGAAAGAAATATACCATTTTTAATCTCTTTAAGCTTCGAATCATGAGCGTTTTTAATGTCTTTAGCTAGGCCAAGAGGATTTAGCAGAGGACCCCCTGGGTACCTGTTTGAAACAAGAATATACACCACAATGTCTACTAATTCAAGAACAGTCAAATCAAAATGTAAAAAATTAAGAGAATATATATATATATATATATATATATATTGTTATTGAAAATGGCAATACCCTGGCTCTAAGCCTTCCAGTGCAGCTTCCAGTCCAAAGAAGGACCCCTCTTTAGCTTGAGATCCAGGACTAACAAAATCCATGTACCTTTTTGTTTCGGCAAACCTGTGCAAGAAAAAATGAAGTCATATGCACTGGCCTCTTAATTCTCCAAAGAATAATGAAATTATGAAAGCCCGAATTCATGACCAAATTCTACCCCATCAAAAGTAGTTGAACAATGAAGAGTGTCTCTGTATTGGCAAGATCGTATTTTACTGCACCAGCTTCATACCAAATCGGTATCTTACTAACTCCTGTGACGCGAAGCAGCTGCACAGATTACCCACTACTTCAGGCTAGGACTCTAATAGTTAGTAATAACTACTGAATCTTGATACATTTTATCAATTTATCATGAAGATGGTTCCTGCATTGAATTTTATTATATGTACATGTGCAAGTTGTCACTCACATCTGTCACTAGAATTCCGAATACCCCAAGCATTGCAAAGCGGGAATGAACCAGCTCTGCCTGCACATACCACCTTAAGGTTTCAGGATCCTCTGCCAGCCCAAGTGGGTCAAATCCAAAATCTCCAGCCAGACTGAAAAGCATATCGTTATATGAAAACTTGAACAGAGAAAGTAGCAGTAGCAGAAGTGGAACTAGGAATCATATCCTCACGTTCCATCAAGATATGGTGGGGGATCAAGTCCTGGCAGCCATGTAGGTCGCTGTTGCGCTGCTACACAAGTTTGTCTATAACGTGGAGTGACAGCAGCAGCATGCCCAAGCCACGAGAATCTCCCTGCTGGTGAACCTCTATCTGTGCTCTTACTATTGAATAAAGAGCGGGGTTGAATGGGGAGGCATCTTCCTATTGCTACTGCCACCATTGTTTTCTGATTATCTGCTTCTGTGCCCGTCCTCAAATTTGTGACTTTCACAACAACCACGCATACATATTATTGATTTAAAGGTTAAAAAAATACAGGGGCCCACTTATCCACTCAGATAGAAGTTGGATAACAAACGTCTGCTTCTAAGGCTTCTTGGTAAAAAATTACTCAGCTTCTTCCGTTGGAGCAAATAGAGGTATGAACTTTCCCCAATTTGTACAATCCAAGTCTCTTTTTTATTTTTTATTTCATACCTTTTATGTTTTAATTGATATAGTATGTTAAGCCAAAACACGCAAATCAAAAGTTCACTCTACCAGCAGTAATTGAGGCGCTTAATAATAAAAAGGAACTGGTAAATGAGAAAAAGGAAATAGAAATTGATATAAAAATGATACAATTCTGGGATCAACTAATATTATCTTCTTGAGAGATAACTGAACATGCTGGTACAATTGGACCAAATCACTGATTTCCATGTATTAATATCCGAAATGATATTAATATCAGCTAGACCTGAAAACATCCTACGTACAACTGAAAAGTCTTTAAATGAAATATATGAAACGGTATTAGTTAAGCTAAAAGAGCAACAACTGTTCACGGGCTGTGTATCATCATCGCTTGCCAGATATGCTGAATGAGCTAACTTTCATAGGTGTAGCTATGACCAGTGGAGCCTCGGGAGAATCGCTGACTGCAAATCTGTCATGCATAAAACGGCTCTCAACAATGGAATCATCCCTAAGGACTATCTTGTAGCAGTAGCAGCTCTTAAGACCGTGCTGGTTACGGTAGCACTCATGAGAACCATCCTTGACTTGCTGGAAGTTCCATATCACACTGAACTTTCCCACAGTGGCTACTATATGCCGCTCCTGTTTCCCATTCTCTGTCACCTAATCAACCAAGAATCACGAGATTAAAATATGAAAGAGACAATAAAAACCAAGAAATGTCATTTCTGAGCAGATGTAGCAACCGAACAGACACAATCTAGCCTCAAGGAGAAGAAGAATTCTTGCCTGGGAAGAGTGCCTATAAAGCCAATCAAAACTCAGGCTCAAATACTATTACGATAATAATTTAAGTATAAGCTAAAGTTATCGCAATTATCTTGAATCTATTATTGGTTGCGCTTATTGGCACCATACTCATGCATGAACTGCCAAGGGGAAATCCCCATGTTTTCAACACCAGTAAACATGACATTCCTTTGAAAACCAAAAAAAATTAACATGATAAGCGTTATGAGTTTGCCAATCAAAACACGGGATACACTTTAACTAGGAAGAAAAAAACCTCACATAGATTAAAAACCTCAAAGTGCATGCGTTAAGTATTGTAAAACGACTAAGGTGTATTTCAGGAAAAGATGGGTCGAGAGTGCTGACTTCATATAACAATATACTGCACATGTGGCAGCAGGAGTGTGGGAAGAAAGGAACAGATTTAGTTGTGAGATGGAGGGCAAGAAAACAAAGGAGGTAGAAGAGGACATTATTGAGTGAAGAGATAGGTGGGAGAGTTCAGGCCTCTCCCTCCAAGAATCTGAGATATCTTTAATTTCAATCAGATCAGTTCAGAGAGAGGAAGCGATTACTGATATCACATGTTATAAGAGCATAGTTTTAGTTATAATACGGTACTACTTCTCAGCTTTTTCTGTTCCAGTTCTATCAATCCATGATAATGCTTCTCACGACTAGGTACAACGATAAAGCTTCAGTTAACAAAACAAAATAAGAGCACAGCAGCATATTATAAAAAAAATGCAAAACTTCATAAGGCAATAACTTTCAACTTTAAACCGGTCTCCTGAAGCAATAGTAAAAACTTCATTTGCAAAAATATTCATAATGGTGTAATAACTCCTTGTATTGTGCTTTACAAGTAACTCCAACATAATACAGGCTAACTGTTCAATAGAAAACATGCAACAATGTATAAGGAAAATATGTCCTTGTACTGTAAATTGCTATACGGTTAGACTGTAAGTCAACAATATATTTATTGTCAAAATACTGTGCGGGGCGCAAACTTAACAAAATGAGTCAAAAGACACTTCATAATAAAGGATTCATTTGAGAAGAACAATAAAACAGTAATGATAATAACACCATTTAATTAGATACCATGACAATTCACAAGCAAAAGTTATTATAATTATCACGTTTTTAATTTGCCACACAACAATAAGCGAAGCAAGCAGGGAATTCAATTCACACTTACCCACGAAAACTGTGCATTCCGGAACTTGTTATTCGCTCCAGCCAAATGGGAATCAAGAGGGGTGAGCTTCAACAACCTGGGAGCAGCAATCTTGTTCCCCATTCGTCCAGAAAAACCAGTCTTCGTCCTTCCATCTTTGTCAGTAAAGAGGGTACAAATAAGAATCAAGTATGTATCAGTAGTGCCCACAATCCACTTGCCATCAAAGGTAACATCCACATGAGTAACGGGAGATCCAAGGCCAGGAAACGCAGTCTTCGCCTGCCTCATCGTGTTCACCGAATACAGTCTTATCTTCCCATCCAAGGACCCTACAACAATGGACCCATCACCCGTAGTGGCAAAGCACTGAAAATTAGTCCCCCTCGAAAACTGATGTCCCTGCGCCCAATTCAACACAGGGGCATTCGAATCAGCCAAGTTTTGAACCATCCCATTGCGATCCCTCATATCCCACCTACAAAGTCTGTTATCATCCAACCCAAGAAAGGTAGACCCGGAAGGATCCAACTGTGCTCCTTTACAGTCATTGGTAATATCCCTCATTGTAATCTCTGTGCCGTCCTTCCCAAACATCCATTCACTAACCATCTTCCCAGTCTCAATATCAAGCTGATGAAGCCCCGTGGAATGAAGCTTTCCTCCGCCCATCGGACTCATCAGAAGCATGTTCGTCTCAGCCTTCATAAGAAGCGTCTTCTTCGGAGTCGAATAGGAAGAAGAACCCCCACCCCCATTTTTATATCCATCACTGAAATTCACGAAAGCACCCTTCCCGTGAATCCCATGAGCGAAGTTCTTCACAACCTGAATCCCGTTATCACTCACCAAAAAACTGTTATCTAAAGCACCCAGTGCAATGCTCTGAATGCCACCGTTTGAAGCTTCTTCGAACTCTTCTTTCAAATCCCGATTTTCCCTAACCGGAGTGGGTGTTTTGGAGAAAGTTTCTTCTGCGTCTTCCCACATGGAATCGTCCGCGGATTCGGGTTTGGCCCACACCATGAAATCCTTGCCGTAGATCTTGAGCTTGTTCGCTTCCGTCGCCTCCACCCCGTGCGTGTTCTCGAAGAGACACTTCTGGAAGGAATCAATGAAGTCGATTTGGTCTTGCTCCGTGAAGAACTTCATCGCCCACACGCCGCGCGCCACGAAGTCCACACGCCGCTGGTCGGGGAAACTCTTCAGGCCCATCTCCGGGTCCACCTTTGCCCTGATTTTGGAACCGACTTTCATAACCCAGAATGGTTGTTCATTGTCGTTGTCGTCGTCGTCCGTATCCTCGTTTTCGTCGTCGGTGTCGGCATCGGAGTGAGTTTTGACGAAAGAATACGTGGTGAGTTTGTCGGAGATTATCCACTTGGCTTTGGGGGTGTTGCCGCCGACGTGGAGGTAGAGTTTGACGGCGTTTTTGACGGCGGGGGTGCTGGAAGAGGAATATTTGAGTTTGAGGGCTTTGAGCTTGGCCTCAACGTCATCAAGCGATGACGGAGTTGAGAGCGTTTTTGATGGCCGTTCGGAGCTTCCTCCCGCGGCGTCTTGGTAGGTGTCTTCCTGCTCCTGCTCTGAATCGGACGATTCCAACAGATCTTCGCGGCTGTGAGAGGCTCCCATGGAGTTGATTTTGACGATATGAGATTGGAATTGCAAATTGGGAAAACGAAGAAGAAGAAGAAGATGCTGAGAGAGAGAAGTTCAAAATTTGAAAAAGGAACGTTTGGGGTTAGGGTTTTTAAATCGCAACGGAAGGGAACGCGTGTAGAGTGGGGGCCACTTGATTGTGTATAGACCTAAGCAACCGCTGGGACTTACTCAATGTCTTAAAATCCCATTCTCCTTCACTTTCACTTCTTCCGTTAATCCAAATTATGGCTTATATAATAATATATAATCTCCTTCTCTAATTAAAATTTCATTCTATAATTTGCGTTTACAACTATATGAAATCATCATCTTATATTTTCATTATTTAAAATATTTATATATCTTTAAAAATGAAAAAAATATATGGAACAAACTAATCTTATAAAAAAAATATTCCTCGAAAGCAATGTAATTAATTTATCTTAAACATTCATATAACAAAAATAAAATAAAAAATAATGTTTATCTATATTACTCCTGAACCCAAACCCCCCAAAAAAATATCTTGGTTACAACTAACTGTTTAGCAATTTTTGTGTTTGGTATTATCAAATCGGCAACTTTCATTTGTATAAATAACTTCTTATCAGTAGTTAAATGTAAAAAATGGTTCCAACTTATTAGTAAAATCAAAGAAGTCCACTCAATTTTTTAGCTTAAAAATAAAATCATATTTCTGTATTACAAGATACAATATAAAGAAATTATGACTTTTAATATTTATTAGCTATTTAAATATGTCATATTATTACTATAAAGGTTATTAATAATAAATATTATTGATATTTAAATTTAGGAAGTCAATTTACTTAACTCGTCACCTTATAATAAATCTAGGTGAGTTGAAACATTTTTAACTTATTATAAAATAAGTTAGGTTGAACTAATTAACTTTTTAGATAAATATGGTGAATTAATAAGTGTAAGTCTCATCATTTAGGGTTTTTTTTTGTTTATTTATCATTTTTTTTTATGATATAACTTTTTTCTCTATTTTTCCTTTCTGAGACCAGCTACCACATATAGTGATTGTTATTTTTTTTTTAATGCTTTATTGGATTTTCCCCCCTCCTTTTTTAGCTTTCTTTTGTCATAGATCACGGATATTTGTTATTTTCTCCCTTTTGTTTTGTTTCCAATAACATGTGTCTCGAATTAAGGTTATATTTTTATATAAAAAGCTTTTTATGTTAGGTATCACTGCGATACTTTACATCTCAGTTAGGCTGACATCTCAATTAACAACAATTATTTGTAATCACATGAAAAAAGTATTATTAAAAAAAAGAAAAAAAAAAAAAAAAAAAAAAAAAAAGAAAGGATAAAAAAAAATCAAAAATTTAAGACTTATTTTAATTAATAAAATTAAGTTAAAAAAAAATTATAAAAATAAAAAAA
>Ga0123341_1001883_pt1 | contig 16558 bp, 18 predicted proteins | sample Turbeapinknodule_FD_89959 | JGI IMG/M metagenome (GOLD analysis project Ga0123341, IMG submission 89959) | Root nodule microbial communities of legume samples collected from Mexico - Turtle bean Mexico pink nodule | ecosystem: Host-associated > Plants > Roots > Nodule | place: Mexico: Nepantla...
GAGGGATACAAAAGGGGTATCCCAACCCTTTTACATAAACCAAACCACATTAAGAATCTCCAAGAATAAAGAGATGAACAAACACCCCAGAAGCAATAGAAAGATAATGTTTGCTGCATAAGCAATAGAAATATTCATATGATGTAATACAAAATGTTGGTAGCAGCCCCTATATGTTCTATTAAGAAGTGAACTTTAAGTCTAACTCAACCTCATAAAACCGGCTTATGAGGTGAGGGTTGCACCCACTTATAAACTATGAAAGACTCTCCAACACACTTCCCTCACGCTGAGAGTGACAACTCGTGCGTGGAACAATATATTATAAGTGGTCCAATAACGGTTTGATAGCAGGTGGCCTGATAAGCCCAATAAACACTTCTAGGATATGCTCGAAATGACTCTGATACCATATTAAGAAGTGAACTTTAAACCTAACTCAATCTCATAAAACCAACTTATGAGATGGGGTTTGCACCCACTTATATACTATGAAAGGCTCTAATATCTAGTCGATGTGGGATCTCCAACATGTTCTAATCCTGATTAAGGAACAAATCATGAATTATAGCGAAACTTGTCAATAGCAACAATAACAACAAAGCCTTGTCTTACTTCGTGATGTCGGCTATGATCACAAACGCCATTCAATTCAGTTGAAAAATGAAATCTTTAGAAATATTGATGATCATGAGATCTCCTGTAATAACTTACCCAGTGTCTTTCTTGGTCTCCTTTTCTTCCTTTTCAAAGGACTAAAAATCATGCAATCGTTCGAAGATACAACAACTCCAAGTTAAAACTTATTGTGCTTTAAGTTTATAACTGAACTTATTGACATAAAAAAAACAACTATAATAGCCTTATCATACTAGGTAAGGTGAATTATATGGGATTATGTGACGCTTACTCATAAACCAAATTCTTTAGGATTTTATTCACCATAAGATATCCTTTATAATTTTCTCTGGTGTCTTTGGTCTATTTCTCTCTCTTTTTAGATGGTTGAAAACCATGTGATCTACTGTTTTCAATGATATCTCAATTGATCTTCTTTACAAATGTCAATAGCCCTTCTTTACAAATGTCCAAACCATTTCATCCAATTTTCTATCATCTTCTCCTCAATAGGTGTCATGCCAGTATTTTCTCATAAACAATCATGATGTATTTTGTCCCTTTTTTTGTGGCTACACATTCATCCTAATATTCTCATTTCTGCCACCCCTACTTTCTTTTTTCTTGTGTTTTGTCTTTGAAGATCAACATTCATTACAATAAAGTATTGTTGGTCATATGGCAGTACTATAAAACTAAGCATACTAAAAGAAAAATGAATTAAAAAATATAACACAATGTGGCATTTAGAACAAGAAATGAGGCCATGAGATGAGATGGGACAGGGCAACATTTGTGATGGAGACTAGGGCTAGAATTGATCTCAACCAAAGTTAGGGGCTAGTCTACTTCAGGATGGTGTGATTCATACCCAACATAAGTCACTATTGATATGATTCAAGGGAGAAAGAACCTGTCACTCAGATGAATCGGTTGGAGATGTCACGATCACTAGTATGATTTTTTAGTGCTAAAGGACTACATGACAAACACCTTTTATAAATAGGAGTTACATCTAAGCAATGTATTTAAATTATCCAATCACTGTTCTCTTTTTTCCTCCTTTTCCTTCATATGAACCAATAATTTGAACGTGTTTGAAGAACCAGTTTATTTCTCAATGGGTTGGTTATTATTATTCTTATTGTTAAAGTGGTTGTCAATTTTGTGGCTAATTGTGGTGTTATAATTATTTAGTTTTTTCATATCCTTTTCTACCTATTCCTTTAACATATTTCATTTTTCAGGATCTCATTAGGCGTGGCGACAAAAGTATACCCCTGTACAGGTGAAAATCCTTTTCCCTATTTGGTTAAGACACTGTAGTTGAGTTGTTCACTTTGTTGCTAAAAAATTTGGTGTCTCATATTGTTGCTTCACAAATGCAGTAGAGTTGTAGATGCAGATTCACCTATGACAGTAGTTATCCCTACCAAAGGATCTGAATTTAGCATGAAACTGCGCGACAGTGATCTTTCTTGGCATGATTTTTTGGAGAAAGTCTATAGTCTCAAGTATGCACTTTAATCTATTTATTCATAGATATTCTCTATTTATGAAATAAATTATTAGAAACAATAAAATATTTGTCGAAGATATGCCTTTACTACCATATTATCATGTTCACTGATGCTCAGCTAATTACAGCATGAGAAGTTTCAATTGTTTATGATATTCTCTTGGAACTCTAATTCTCATTTGTTGTCATGCAACCTACAGAGGCAAGGAATTCATAGCAACAGAACAACCAGTAGAAACATTTACAAACATTCTCTTTTCATCTGGAACAACAGGTAAGAATTTTGTGTTTTGGCTTGAAAGGATACATATTAGAGAAAAAAAAGCTTTGTATTGTTGATAAAGGATATTTGAGGTAAAAGGATCAATGTCAACACTTCTTTAACGATATGAAGCTGGCCAAGAGCTAAGTTAACATCATGTTATTTGGTGGTATAGGTGATCCAAAGGCAATTCCATGGACCAATATTACTCCTCTAAAAGCTGCTGCAGATGCATGGTTCCACATGGATATTCGTAAAGGTGATGTGGTGTGCTGGCCCACTAATCTTGGATGGATGATGGGGCCATGGCTAGTATATGCATCCTTGCTAAATGGAGCTTCGATGGCTTTATATGTTGGATCCCCTCTTGGGTCTGGCTTTGCCAAGTTCGTACAAGTATATTTTTATGTTCTAAATTTTCAGTCGTTTATAGCTTTTGTTTCCTGTGAACTGTGAATGCTTGTTTTTCATCCAGACTGGTACATTCTCAGAATTTACTATATCTGAAGAAAAACAAGTACATGTTTAGAAGATAATATTCTGTTATTATTTCTGTTTTACTTTTATATTTCCATGAACTCAAGCAAACAAATCATAAACTAAAAGTGCATGTTCATTTTTTGTCTCTATTCACTGAAATGTAAATAGAAACTATAATTTTTAGCAGTTTTTTCATCTAAGATCTTTTTACTCTAGTTAATTTATCATTTAAAGTATAAGATCTACTAGTAGGTACGTGCATTTGGGGGAAGGTCAAACATATTGCATGTATTTTTGTTCTATTACACAACTGGATGGATGTAGTGTGTTCTGAAGCCTACACCTTTCAGCTCTTGATCTATAAAATGTTGTTAGTTTTTACCATTTGTTATATGTAATTTAGTGGCATAATAGTATATTTGTTTGTTCTACTTAGACTAGTTAACAAAGAAAGTCTATTTCAATAATTGTTGTTTTCTTAATCAACTTAATGTTAGACTTGTACGAGAAACAAGGACTGGAAAAGAAACAAATTCTTCAACCCACTGAACCCACTAAATCCACCCAAGATAGGGATGATGTAAGATTGGGAAAAATATTGTTTATACAAGGAAGACAAATACCATTCAAGAATCTGCCATGTCCATGAATCCAATCCAACATTACATGAGTAAACTATTTTTCCTAATTCTGTAATCTCTAGTAAATCAATCTCTGATTTCTCAACTGCACAGGAACCAGAATCCAGTTTAACACCAACCTATGAGGACCTAGACATTCCAATTGCCCTTTGGAAAGAGACAAGAAAAACATACCACCAAGGCACAACACCCTTTAGCCAATTATCTACCCTTGAAACACTTCTCACCTACTCATAAAGACTTCCTTACACGCCTAAACACTACCACAACACCTACCTCTGTATCTGAGGCATTTACTGAGAGAAAATGGAAATAGGCCTTGGACCTTGAAATGAGGAACTAGAAATGAATAGTACTTGAACATTGGTTACTCTACCAAATGGAAGAAAACACCAATAGGAAGCAAATGGACATATACTATAAATACAAGGTTGATGGATCCATTGAAAGGTACAAGGTAAGGTCATTAGCTAAGGAATTCACTTAAACTTATGGAGGGAATTACTCGGAAACATTTTCCCTAGTCACAAAAATGAATACAATGAGGGTATATTATCTCTAGTCACAAAAATGAATTTTCCGGCAATGGTTTCTGGTGGTGGTCGGTGGCAGTGGCGATCAACGGTGCAAGGTGGTGGTCAATGAGAAAAGAAAAAAAAAACAGTTGCAGCAATGAAGGCTGCCTAGAAAAAATAATTGCAGCAATGAAGGTTGCCTAGAAAAAATAATTGCAGCAATGAAGGCTGCCCAGAAAAAAATAATTGCAGTTATGAAGGCTGCCCAGAAGAAGAAAATAATTGCAGAAGCGTCTCCCAAATTGGGAGCTCTGATACCAAGTTGAAAGAAGAAGATTGAATATATTTATGAATGTATTTACAAATGTGATTACAGTCTAAATTTATAGACTATTTACAACTTAATTAATGAAAGAAATAATAGGTAATTAAAGCAAGAAATAATAGGTAATTAAAGCTATACAAATCAAATCACCAAAAGATACTAAATCTATCCTAATAAAGAGAAAACATAATCTGCACTAATTATGGAATAATTATCTCATAATTATGCAACAATATATTATCTCTAGTGGCTAATTATGGTTGGAACTTGCGATAATTTGATGTAAAACATGTCTTCCTTCTCGGAAACTTGGAGAGGAGATTTACATGGAATTGTCCTCTGGAAAGCTGTTGTCAATACTGTTTGCAATATGGAAAAGGCATTGTATACACTAAAATAATCACCACGAGCATGGTTTGGATGATTTCCTAAAGTTATGATAGGTTTGAGCTTCAGACAAAGCTAAAAAGATCACACACTATTTATTATATACAATGAGTCAGAGGGAGTAGCAATGTTACTAGTGTATGTGAATGATAATATAATGCCAGGTGATGATGAAGAGGAGCAACGATTATTAAGCCAACATCTAGGTAAGGAGTTTGAAATCAAGACCTCGTGAAAATTGAAGTAACCAATTCTAAAATGGATATTTTCATATCCCAACAAATATACACTACTGATTTTCTGAAGGAAACTGGTAAGCTAGCATGTAAGCTTGCAAGTACACCAATTGATCCAAATATGAAGTTGGGAAATGTAGAAGAAAACACCATTGTTGACAAGGAAATGTATTAGAGATTAGTTGACAAACTCAAATATTTGTGTCACACTAGACTTGATGTTGCATTTGTAGTGAGTCTAGTTAGCCAGTTCATGCACCAACAAAAGGAGATTCCCTTACGAGTTGCACTAAGGATTGTGCAATATTTGAAAGGGACTCCAGGCAAGGGAATTTTGTTGAAACAAAATTGGAATGTAAATCTCAAGTATATACAAATGCTAACTATGTTGGGTCAATTGTGGATAGGAGATCAACTACTGGATATTGTACTTTCCTTAATTGAATCTTGTATCTTGGAAGAGTAAAAAACAAAATATGGTAGGAAGATCCAGTGTTGAAGTAGAGTTCAGGGCAATGGCACAAGGGATCTATGAACTACTATGACTAAAAATCATCTTGGAAGACTTAAGAATAAAGTGGGATGAACCAATGAGACTTTAATGTGATAATAAATCTACTATTAGCATAGCTCATAATTTGATGGAATATCATAGAACTAAACACATTGAAATTGATCAATTATATCAAAGAAAAATTAGATAGTGGTCAAATATGCATTCCATATGTCTCCTCTCAAGACCTTGCAGACTTTCTAACAAAAGGGTTGAATAACAACAACTTTGAAATGATTGTTTCCAAGTTGGGAATGGAAAATGCATATTCAACAGCTTGAGGGGGAGTGTCAGCAATCATATTTTATTATTCCATATTTAGCAAATTATAATTAGTGTATAACAGAAATATCCCTGAATCATAGGGATCTCATTATATCCTTGAATAATAGGAATCTGATTATATCCCTGAATCATAGGGTTCTGATTACATTAAGTGATATTATTATATTTCCTAAATTAATTTTCCAATGTTGTATTTATATCTAGTGTACTTTTAGCAATAAAATCATTCTATTGTACCCTAATATTTGTGAACATCTTCAATTAGAGACATCTAAATGACCTTTCTCTCCAAGCCTTTTGTGATGCACATTAGGTAGCTGACCTTGATGATAGAAGATATATTTCTGAAGCAGTTGTGTTCCTTGCTCTTAATCTGATTTCTTGGTGATCAACAAAGCAACAAACCGCCAAATCAAGTATAGAAGTTGATTACAAAAGCCTAGCTCAAGTTACCTCAAAATTGTTGTGGGATAAAACTCTTCTCAATAAACTCAGTGTTTCTTTCTTTATATCCAAAGTCTTTTGTGACAATCAGTGTCGTATCTCTTTCTCACAATCTAGTCCTTCATGTTAAAACTAAACACATGGAAATTGAACTACTTTTCGTCAAGAAAAGAATTCTTGCTAAGCAACTTACTGTTTGACACATCCCTGCATCAAATTTGTGGTAGATGTCTTGGCAAAAACTCTCTGTCCAGCACGATTCCTAATTTTTAGAGACAAATACAAAGTGCTAGAGTCTGGTACGAGAACTCAACCACCTTGAGTTTGTGGGGAGGAGGTTGTAAGTATTGACTTGAGAAAAGATTAAACTGTACGAGAGAAAATATCTTATTGAATTGATTCAAGGAAACATTACATAAGCTTTCATATATTGAGAAATCTATTCCTAAAGTAATGATTACGAAAAGATCTTTAGTATCTTACAACAACACACTTGTAATGATTACAATATCTTGTTGTAGCTTAGCAAAATATTTTCTCTTGACTCAACATGTTGCATACATGAAGAGTTATTCAAGTGCCTCCTTGGGTGTTAATTTTTTTGTACCAATAGTTAGAAAGTTGTTAGTCAACTGTGCTTTTACTTATGATAGTTGTCTCTATGACAACTATGCATTCTACTATGTATATATTACACACAACAATACTCTTTTTGTCATTGGGCTAATTATATCTTTTAGAATTACTTTTCAAACTCTCTGTTTTTCTTTTTCTCTCAAACTTCAAGATTAAGATAGAAAAATGAATTACTGGAATGCTAGAAAATACATTCAGTCAAGTATCCCTTGCCTTAGATCTACGGTTTAACAAGCAAAACACATCACAATAGTTATGCTCTATTTTGGTCAATCCTTAGGATTACTTTGTATATCCTTTTCTTCACTCTTTATACTTGTGTCTTTTTCAGGATTCTAAAGTAACAATGCTTGGTGTTATTCCAAGTATTGTACGGAGTTGGAAAAGTGCAAATTCCACATCTGGATATGATTGGTCTTCTATTCGGTGAGTAATTTTTGTTGAAGTGAAACAACTCTCTAACAAGGAGATAGGTCATAAATTTGAATATAATTTATGGTTATCCAATATATGATTGGAAATATTCTTTTGAATGATGTAGTTGCTTTGCCTCCTCTGGTGAAGCATCTAATGTAGATGAATACCTTTGGTTGATGGGAAGAGCTCTCTACAAGCCTGTCATTGAATATTGTGGTGGTACAGAAATTGGGGGTGGATTTGTGTGTGGATCACTACTACAAGCACAAACAGTAGCTGCTTTTAGTACGCCTGCTATTGGCTGTAGTTTGTATATTCTTGGTGATAATGGCCATCCTATTGTAAGTGCTATTCATTAAACTTTTCTATTGATTGAAGTATTACTTGGCACAATTATTAGTGTTTCATATGCTAGTGTGTTAGACAAGGATGTAATGAGAGGTGTTGGAAAGTGTATTATAGGAATAAGTTAAAATAAACATTATAGGGGGTGAGACTTTTTGAAAAAGTCTATATATTCTTATCTTGTGGGGTGTTGAGAGAAGAAGAATAATAGTTTGTTGTGACAGGGAATACCCTGTGTGAAAGGAAGGAATTCCTTTGTAATTCTTGTTATTCTGTTTTGGGTGGCTAATTGTTGAATAATATAGAAACGAGTCTGTTTTTACATCATCTCTATCTTCTTTTTCCAACTCTTCAGAAGACACGTAACAAGTTTGGTCTGACCTTTCGGATCCTTGAAGGGATACAATGGAGAGTTGACAAAGTGCGTTGGAAAGATGGGCCACTGAACAAGGAAAGGTTGTTGCAAAGCTTATGCAGTTAGTGTGGTTAGCCAATTCATGCATGATCCAAGAGAAAGACACTTGTAGGCAGTAAATAGAATTATTCAGTACTTAAAAGCCTTTCCAGGGAAAGGATTGCTATTCAAAAAGGAGGCAAACTTGTCCATGAAAGTATATACTGATGTTGATGATGCAAGATCAATTGTTGATAGGAGATCCACCACAGGTTATTGCAAGTTCTTGGGTGGAAATCTGGTGACTTGGAGGAGCAAGAAACAAAATGTAGTTGCAAGATCAAGTGCAGAGGCAAAATTTAGAGTAATGGCTCAAGGGGTTTGGAAACTATTATGAATGAAGATCATACTCAATGACCTCAAAATAAAATATGAAGCTCCTATGAGTTTGGCGTGTGATAATAAGTCCGCCATCAGTATTGCACACAATCCAGTTCAACACGACTGAACAAAGCACGTAGAGATAGACTGACATTTCATTAAGGAGAAGTTGGAGAATGGTCTAATAGCCACCAAGTACATTCCTTCAAGACTCCAATTGGCAGATATGTTTACTAAGGGACTTCCCACAAAATAGTTTAAAGATCTTACTTGCAAGTTGTGAATGATAGATATACATTCACCAACTTGAGGGGGAGTGTTGCATAATTAGGAGATAATTTTTCCGTAATTAAGTGCAGATTCCATTCTCTATTTATTATGACATATTTGATATCTTTAGTGATTTGATTTGTATAGCTTTAATTACGTATTATTTTTTTCCTTCATTAGGTTGTAAATAATCTATAAATTGAGACTGTAAACACATATCAGAAATACATTCCATCTATTTCTTTCAACTCAAGGGATGTTTGGTTTTGTCAGCATCCTCAAGCTGCATTCAAAAACTTCTCCATCAATATCACATGACACTTATGGGAGGAGATTCAATAATTTTTTGCACCTATCGGCGAATAGTTCAATCTGTATATTAGATTGGCATGAAGAAAACAATAACATAATTTTTGGCAACATGTCTGGTCTGCCAGCAGAATAAATATCAGACATCTTCACCTCAGGGCCTCCTCCAACCTTTACCTATTCCTATGGCAGTATGGGAAGTTATAAGCATGGATTTTATTGTAAGTCTTCCTAAATCAAATGGCTATGATGCTATCCTGGTAGTGGTGTACACTTAGCAACTATGGCTATTTCATTGCCAAAACTATTGCAGAATTTTTTTAAGTTGCATGGTATTCCCTCTTCTATTGTTAGTGATAGAGACTACCTTTTTGAGCCTTTTCTAGAAGGAGTTGTTTAAATTGCAGGGTACAATACTCAAAATGGGTACTGCTTATCATCCGAAGTTCAATCGGCAAATTGAGGTTTTAAATAGGACGTTGGAAAAATATTTATGATGTTTCAGCTTAGAGAAACCTAAGACATGGGTTAATTTCATTCCAAATATTGGTACAACAACAGCTTTCAAGGGGTAGCTGACTGCACAAGATCTCCACTATCATTGGCCAAATTGGTACTGGGGGAAACGGCTATGGAAGTTGTAGCACAAGACTTGATGACAAGAAAAGAAGCCCTCTAGCAGCTCAAATTTCATTTGGAGAGCTCAATACCAAATGGTTAAATTTTCTAACTGACACAAGAAACCATCACAGATAAAAGCAGGTGATTAGGTGTACCTAAATATTTGCCCTCATAGACATACTTCTAGGCCTACACAGTTATACCTAAAGCTGTTAGCACACTATTATGATCCTTATGTTGTCCTCAAACAAGTGGGATCTGTGGCTAATGGGTTACAACTTCTCGAGGCTTCCCGCATACCTCCAGTTTTTCATGCATCTCAATTGAAAATATTAGTAGGAAGTCACCCAGTTGAGAAAGAACTGCCAAATGAACTACAGGGACAAGTTTCAGTTTGTTTTCCAAGCCAGATTTTGGATAGAAGGATTATATAGCACCAAGGTCAGCCAATAAAACAAGTGCTAGTGAAATGGCAAGAGGGAGGTCTAGAAGCGGCTACATGGGAAGACATTTCTACCATACAAAACCAATTTCCAAAATTCAACCTTGAGGACAAGATTGTTAAAGCAGTGGCGGGTAATGTTCGGAAGAGAAGTAATGAGAGGGGTTAGAAAGTGTATTATAGGAATAAGTTTAAAAATAAAAGTAGTTAATCATTATAGAGGGTTGAGACTTTTCGAGAAAGTTGATATATTCTTATCTTACGGGGTGTTGAGATAAGAAGGATAGTTTGTTGTGATAAGGAATGCCCTGTGTGAAAGGAAGGAATTCCTTTGTAATTCTTGTGCTTCTGTTTTGGGTGGCTAATTGTTGAATAATACAGAAACAGGTCTATTTGAGTCACCTCTATCTTGTTTTGCCAACTCTTCAGAAGGCACGTAACATATGACATGACTTTATAAGTAATGTTCGATAATCCTAGTCATAAGATTTTTTGTGACCACTGTATTTTTGAGTTCACAATGACCAAGACAGTCTATATTTTATTGTTTTAGTTCCAGAAGATATGATGCTGAGTTTTTACAAACTGATAAAATTTCAAATGATCTATGGCCCTTCACTTTTCATGAGCAAACTAATAATACTGAGAAAAAATTTTCAATCTTCTTTTCTATTGCAGCCACAAAATGTTCCGGGAATAGGCGAGCTGGCTCTTGGTTCCCTCATGCTTGGGGCATCAAATACACTGCTGAATGCTGACCATTATGGTGTCTATTTCAAAGGAATGCCTCTATTGAATGGAAAGGTGGGCATACCATTTATTACGTGGTAATTGTGTATTTGGGTTATGTGAGATTATACAGTTGAGATTCTCTTATCAGGTTTTACGGAGGCATGGGGATGTATTTGAGCGTACTGCTAGAGGATACTATCATGCACATGGTCGTGCAGACGACACAATGAACCTTGGGGGAATCAAGGTAAACATCCTGCCTAGATATTAGTAAATTATTTAGATTGTTTATGAATATGAACATATGATGTCAAATAAAAATTAACCTCTTTTAGAGAAAAGCAAACATTCTCTATTTCTTTATGTAGTTCCTGGGAACAAGGTGATGTTCTGTCACTGATTTTGATGTATACAAGTATGCTATGATTCCTCTTGAGTTCGTGTATTAACTTCGTTTGGTACAATTGTTATCTGCCGTGTGTCATTCTCATTTTACATTTATTTATTTATTTTGGTGTCTCTTACAAAGATATAAGCAAAGACTGGTAGGTTTTGAATATTTTAGATTCAAAATGCAATTGCAGAGGATCTCCCTAGGGTGTAATAATCTTCTATAGCTGGTAGAAAATTGTAGGGAGAGAGAATCATGGTCACTTAATTGGCATATTAATCTAAAATATTACATGAAAATAACCTTAGTAGAATGCATCAAAATTAAATGTTAGTCTCTACTAAGGATATGTGGCATGAGTTGGATAGTGTGCAGCCTAATCATTGAAACAGAGAAAATATATTTATCTTGGTGATATCAAGTAGTTGAGGCTTGTTTCATTAAAGCCTTTTTAACTAAAATTTGCTATATTTTTTTTGTACTTCCAATCATATACATTCTCAATTCTATTGATGTTTTCTTTCTTAATAAAAAGGTTTCTCTGTCTGAGAAAGACTAGTCTTTTTCTGTATATGGTTTGAAAAGTTTTAGAATTCTACTTTATTAGTGTGTTCTGACATTTCATGCTGTTTGAGTGGACAGGTGAGTTCGGTTGAGATTGAACGCATATGCAATGAAGTAGATAGCAGTATTCTGGAAACAGCTGCAATAGGAGTACCACCTTCTGGTGGTGGACCTGAGTTGTTGACTATAGTAGTAGTATTCAAGGATGCAAATTCCAAGCAAGATTTACACCAATTGAGGATGTCTTTTAATTCAGCTCTCCAAAAGAAACTAAATCCACTGTTTCGGGTACTGATTATTTTCCTATTAGAAGAGTACTAGGAATACACTCTTTCTAAATACATTGTTTTATTGATTAAAATTTATTATAAATTAAATATGATGTGGGATCCATAAAATTTTATGATTTCAATAAATTTCAGTTAATAAAAGAGAGTATGTTAAAAATTGTGTGCTTAGTATTTCTCTTTGTGATAATTGTTTTACTTATGTGAAGGAGGTTAATGTGCTAGAGTAGGTAAACTCATTTTTGGTATTACCTATCTAGCACCTATCTATAGTTCATATCTTTTTGTGTATTTTACTGATGTAAGAGCCCATATAAATGAATGGATCAGCTAAGAGATAATTAAGCTCTCTTGCATTTTTTCAAATTTCCACTCTTTAAGTTGGTATAAGAGTGGGTAGAGCGGGTTGATTCTGCTCTATTTGTCATTTCTGGTGTGTTCACCGCTATCTGTGCCATGTTGTAGTCCATCGGAGGCCACCGTCACTGGCCATCCTCCATCGTTGTCTTTAAGTCTTAACTAACACTTGGTTGAGTTTGTCGTCAAATGGCACAACGCAGTACTCACTGTTGCCATCAGCAGGCATAATTTTCGCTTGAAAGCACTATATCTAAAGCACCTTAGCAATGGAGAACCCTATCACTCTCGGAGGGAAACTCCTCCCCACACGCTGCCACAGGAAGGATTAGTGGATGACGCATCTGGGTCACCTCCGTTACTTTGTACAACATAAGTCAAGGAATTTTGACACTCACTTATGAGTTTGTGTGGATAAAAAGTTCCTTCATAGCTGAAATTGTGAGATACAACATGTGTTGATAAAAAGTTCCTTCAGTAGCTGAAATTGTGAGATACAATAAATGAGAATATCCTGTGGTAACCAAATAGCTATTCATATTAGCTTCCAATTCTGTATTTCATGATTGAACCATAAATATAGAAATTGATTGTAGTTTTATTTGGAAGAAGTTGTTGCCCAAGAAAATTTGCAAGAAATTTGTCAACTCAAATGATTAACTTGCAGATATTTTGACTCAGTCTTTTAAATAGACCTTGAATTCAATACATTAGTTCCAAGCTTGGTATATAATCTTTATGTTCCATCTTGAGAGGGAGTGTCAAAATTGCTTAACTAATCTGAAGGGGGTTAACCTTTTTAGAATAGGTTAACCCATCTTTTGTATCACCTATCTAGCACCTATGTGTAGATAATCTTATCTTTGCATTTTACTGAACTCATATAAAGGAATAGATCAGCTAAGAGCAAATTCAGCTCTAGACATTTTTTTTCATATTTCCATGTTTAAGTCTCTTATTTGGACAAAACTTACATAGAGCACATATGGTATTGTTGGTGTTGTTTTTCAATTAGAATTAGAGTTTTAATTCAATAATCTGCATAATATAGAATTCCATTAAATGTTATCTCACATTACTTACCCAGATGAATGTCTAAATCTAATTGGAAAACTACATCAATGTCATCTATGATACTGTGTCTGTTTTCTCCTTTTTATTATTGAGCAAGTTCTTTCATTATCACAGCAGTTTAGTGCTCTAAATACATGCTCATTTGTGTAGGTTTCTCAAGTAGTACCACAGCCATCTCTTCCAAGGACGGCCTCCAACAAGGTTATGAGAAGGGTTTTGCGTCAGCAGCTTACAGAAACTAACCAAAGTTCTAAAATATAAAGCTGTCATGTTATTCAAGAGTCATTATGGTTCACAGTTAAAACTTTTTTTTTTTTGGTACTGTAAAAGAATAATATTTCGTCAATTAGAAAATAATGCACAAATGGTATATAACTAATTCCCATTTGTAGAGATGGAAATAAAATATGAATAGAAGAGTTTGAATTGTACTTTGAAATCTTTTTTTAAAACCTTTTTCTTGTGGGAGGCTTAGTTTTACAGAAAAAAGGTTCACTGAGGGCAGGATTATCGACTCATGAGATAATATTTTTATCAATTGGTATTGGTTATTGTTGTTTAAAATAAAACTCCTTACAATGGGATTAACCAACCGAGTTGAATGAAAACATCATAGTCGAACAGATGCTGACATTTTGAGTTTTAGTGTTTATGAACTTGTCGCCTCTGCAAGTTACATATTTGAAGCATCAGATTGAAAGTAGTAGTCTGTGCAAAGGGATTAAAGTTACTCATGAACACTTTGTGACTCCTAATGAAGTTCTTGGAGCTTCATGTGTAGTTATTTATTGTAAAAAGAAGAAATAAATATCTCATGCATACAATTTTTAAGTTAGTGGCACGATTTTATGGGCATTTTCATGCCTCGTCCACAATCTGAGTTTTTTTAACTATGTAGCATAGACTTGAAATTATAAACTAGCTAGATTAACCACAGTGGTCTCATAAGCATATACGTAAAAAATTTATTCAACTTTGACTTTCTACTCCAAATATCTTTTGGGGGCATTACCAAAGCACTTTGGAATTTTGATGTGTGGCTTGGTGATCTTTGGTGGAAGAGTTTTGCATTCATCTTGCCTTTCTATGTCTTTGGATTCTCAAATTATTTTCTTCTTCATCTTGACTTTACAAGGAAGATGTTCTTGAACTCTTACCAATATCAAAGAGTCTTCTTTCTTTTTACCAGTTATCGTTTGTCATCTTCTAGCTTTTGCCTTTTTTCTTCTTTAGTTTGTTTTCTTTCCTCTTCATTTTTTTATTCTTCAACCTTTCTTTTTCCTCCATCAACCTTTCTTCTTTCTTCACCCATCTTCAACAAATAGCAATAAAATATGAATAATGTTTTTTTTACAATTTAACAAAGCGAAAAACAACTATTTTACAACGGATGAAATTGGTGTTAAGGGCATAAAATATACTGTAATTACATTTTTTTTCCCTTAATTTCTACCATGAAAGCAACGCTGTTTTCTTCATTCTTTATCATGTTTCTTTATTTCTTAGCAAACAAACAAGAGGTGGTAAAGGAAGAAAATAAATGTGTAGATATTTTTTGTTTAGTGTTTTATACAACATCAAAGAAAAAAGAGAAAGCGAAAAATGTGAAGTAGGTGATAAGTAAATTGATGTGGTGAAAAAGAGTAAAAGGTGTACTACTAGTTCATGAGATGCATGCATGGGTTCAATGGGGAATTGGTTTCAAGGGTATTTTCGTTCTCATCTTTCTCTCGGCGGTGTAATTGGAGTAGTCCAATCGGTTGTTCCTGATGGCGTAGCAGCCTAAGACGTAGATGCTGCTCAGAAGCACAAACACCAACCCATTGAATATGCTCAGAAGTCTCCACTGCTTCCTCACGCTCGCTAGCACCCCACCTTTGCATGAATCGCAATCGAAACACATTTTCTCTTCCTTGTTGCTCCAAGCCCTGCAATCAGACCCGTTCACTGCTGCACCCGCTTCCGGCGGCGCTTCCCACGAACTTCCGTTCGGTTTGAATCCACATTGCACCGGCGGCTTGCAGCACCCAAACTGTGTGGTAGTTAAGTGTTTGAAGACGAGAGAGACGTTGTTACCGCCCACGGCGAGGCCGTGACAGACACGCGTTTTCACGAAGCACCTTTTGGCGTCGTCCCAGCTGTGGTCGTCAGTGACGTAGTTGCGCAGCCAGGGCGAGAAATCCCGTACGGTGAAGCCCACGCGCGAGGAGTGGTGGCCTCTGGTGACGACGAAGAGCGCGACGAGAGTGAAGCAGGCGAAGGCGATGATGACGAAGAACGTGGCGAGAAGGTAGAGGTAGAGGGCGACGTTGACGCGGCACAACGCGCCGACGAGGCCGAGCGCGGAGACGACGGAAACGAAGAGGCCGCTGAATAAGAGCGGGTATAGAAGCACCTTGTGGCAGTCGCCGTGGACGCGGATGTAGGCGGAGACACCCATGGCGGCAAGGCCGAGGAGGAAGGGCAGCGTGTGGAGGATTCCGACGAAGGTGTTGTTTATGCGGAACATTGTGATGATAATGAGTAGAGAAAAGAAGCGTAACTGTTTTATTAGGACAGAGGAAGAGGGAGTCATGGTTTGTGAGGAAGTTGGCATGCATCACAAAGGGATACCAACCGACACGATTGCACAAATTAGTGTTTCGTGCTTATTCAAGTTTTTAGATTTCAGGTTACGGTTTCTTTTAGATCACTTTATAATTCTCAATGAATTTACAACTGAAAATGTTGATAAACACCTTAACGAATCTATTTGTTTATTGTTAGTCACTACTTGTTTAATTAATGAGTAATTAAGTATAGTAGTGACTAAGTACTTAGTCTATATTTAGTTCAAAGTTAATAGTGACTAAAGTATTTGTTTTCTTACGATGATAAATGGTCCTGATATAAGTTTCAAGGTTAATTATATGTTTAATGTTTTGAATTTGAAGGTTAGATGTTTTAATGTTTTCAAAATTAAAATAAAGGATGTGTAATCATTTCTTACAGATTTCACAATTTTTTTTCTTTTTTTAATGTAGAAATGTAGTTTCGCTAGGTATAAAAGTATAATATTTCTTTCGTTATATAC
>Ga0123341_1001884_pt1 | contig 16556 bp, 16 predicted proteins | sample Turbeapinknodule_FD_89959 | JGI IMG/M metagenome (GOLD analysis project Ga0123341, IMG submission 89959) | Root nodule microbial communities of legume samples collected from Mexico - Turtle bean Mexico pink nodule | ecosystem: Host-associated > Plants > Roots > Nodule | place: Mexico: Nepantla...
ATTATCTATAGTTTTAATATTTATAAATAATTAATATTCTCATAATAAATCTATTATTTTGTTCATAATTTCTCTTTCATAAACTTAATAAATAATGAATGAACGAGTGAAGCAAATATAATATATTTATAGAGAAAGTAAGAGTCGTTTAGTAAAAATATTTATCATTATATTAATAGTATTTACGTGTTGTGGGCTAAAATTAATATCAAAGTCGAAAGTGATGTGATAACTTTGTAATATAAAAGGGTGGGCCACTCCAATGTGCATTTTTAGGTTAAAGCCATAAATATAAAGAACAATATATACTGACACTTGTTCCACTATCATCTGTAATTAATGATATAAAAAGAATATTTTTATCATATAAAAAATTAAAATTTTAGACAAAGAAAGAAAATGGTATACTTAGATAAGGTTTCCAATGTGTCATTATTTAATAAAAAATAAAACAAAACTTGGGGTGTGATTCACCACGCACACATATAACATAACACAACACAACCAGTCACTGCTTCCTTCTCCAAAGACCAACTAGGCCAGTGGTACTGCCAGTGCTCACCCCACCTTCTGTTTCGCAAAACACAGAGAGAGAGAGTTATGGAAGTTGGTCAATGAGAATGTATATATGTGGATGAGGTTTTAACCACTCATAATAATGGTGACTCACGAGCTATGCTAACTACCCTTCTCACGTGACCACTCTCATTCATTTTGTCATTTCATTTCATTTGGTTATATATAAAAGTTAACTTCTCTATTGCAATCATCCTAAATTATAGCAACTCACTCCGTTCAGGTACACTCTCTCTTTCAATCTCAGATCACCTTTCACCATTTCCTTCCATTTTCACTTCACCAATCTTATCACATTTCTCTCTTCGCTGCTCTCTAATCTGCTTCAATTTCATTTCTCTCGTTTTTTCTTTCCCCAATTTCAAAACTCACATCATGCACATTCACGATATCATCTTGTTCTTTCAAAAGAATTTGTGTAATTATAATCGGAATTTCGGATCTGGCGAGTTGCAGTAATTACGTTGGATCATCGTTAGATTTTATAATTTTGTTTGAATCGAACTTAATGCCTAACGTCACGTCCATCTTGTCAGGGTAGCTGTTTGGTGGTGGTTTAAGACTCGGTTAGGTTTCGGTCTCATTTACTCACTCCTTTGACAAATTCGCTTCTTCGTTAATTTGTTTCCTTTCTTTCTTTAAGTTGGGAACTTAATGATGTACTTTTGCATTGCCTTTTCTGAGGTTATATTAGAGTCTGGAACGCGTGTTGTTTTTCTTCGTAAATGCCTACGCTGAGTGGTTTCTTTTCTTGCTTTTCAAGTTTCAGAGGTTTCACATTCTGGTTTGTTTGCTCTATTCCTTTTCCTTGCGTGCGTTTGATGATGACTTCATGACATGCATGACACGTGGATTTTTGCGCATTATGAATCTGGTTGATCTGCTTATGGTTTGTTAATATGTCCCGTGATCCTAGAGCTGTTATGTAATATAACTATTAGGCTAGAGTGTCAATAAGTCATTAGAGTTTTGTGGTTGTTTTTTTAATGATTTATCTTTAAGAATTTAACTCTCTTGCTGCTTAAAATTGAAATAGTTGATTGATACTGAATCCTGGAGAGAGATTTCAATATCTATAGGTGATTTTGAGAGAATTTTAGATGTCTTTTACTATGGTTTCAATTATTGCTTTATACCGTATCTAGTTTATACTGCAATGTAGAAAGTAATGCATTAGTATATGTTAACAGATCTATCTGCTTCTTCGTCATGGCCACTGGACAACTATTCTCGCGTACTACACAAGCTCTGTTTTACAACTACAAGCAACTTCCCATCCAGCGGATGCTTGACTTTGACTTTCTTTGTGGTGTGCATCATCAATTTTTATTATTTTAAATCCTTATTACAATTCGAGACTGAGTAGCAAATTGAAGGCTACATTAATGTGTTTTTTTATTGATGGAAGATCCAATTTTTTTATTCGCAGGTAGAGAAACACCATCAGTTGCTGGAATAATTAATCCTGGTTCCGAGGGATTTCAAAAGCTCTTTTTTGGTCAGGAGGAAATTGCCATCCCAGTTCATGCTGAGTATGTGTTTCGTGATGCACAAATTGTCTCTTTTTTGCTATAAATTTGGACTTGGTGAACCAAACATAGTCAAGAGTTTTTTTTCTCCCTTCATTTTTGTGGTCTCTTTACCACTTGCACATGCCGCTGGACTGGAATACCAAGTGACCTGTAATGAAAGGAAATTCTTGTTTGTCTAAGTTTATGTTGACTTATTTTTCAGTATTGAAGCTGCTTGTGCTGCACACCCTACTGCTGATGTGTTCATCAATTTTGCATCGTTTAGAAGGTTGGTATTGCTATGATCATGGCTATTCTTTTTTAGTCCAGGAGTATTGTATTGCATGGTATCACGAAATAGTTTGATATACTTGCAGTGCGGCTGCATCATCCATGACTGCTTTAAAGCAGCCGACAATTAGAGTTATTGCTATTATTGCTGAAGGTGTGCCTGAGTCAGACACTAAACAATTGATAGCGTATGCTCGGGCAAACAATAAGGTGAGAGAAGAAATGGAAATTCAAATTAAATAAACAAACTTCATAGGTAAATAGAATAGGCTGGAAATACTAATTTTAGAGATGATGTTGTGCTAGGTTGTTATTGGTCCAGCCACTGTCGGAGGAATTCAAGCTGGTGGTTTTAAGATAGGTGACACTGCTGGAACAATTGACAACATAATTCAGTGCAAGCTCTACCGGCCTGGATCTGTTGGATTTGTTTCTAAATCTGTATGTAGTTATTCATTTTTCAGTTTATGTCGTAGTGTTGTTCCATCTAACCTTTCTCTTCTTAAGGATATCATATTTTTATATAGTACTACTTTGAAAGAAGGAGAGATACTTTTCTATTAATATATTGGTGAGCACTCGGTCTTGTAGATTTCATAGTGGAAATTATGGTTGTGGAGTGATGTATCAATTTAATATCGAAGTGCAGTTCTGTTTAACAGTGAAAATTGGTAGTAGTAAACCTGTGTGATAGGATTCTGTAACGTTACTAGGCAGCATTCGCTCACCCCCTTTCTGTTGGTAAGTAGTAGTGGCGCCCGCTAGTACAGCTAAGATGATGTGCTTACATTTTGATAGTGAAATTACGGTTATCCGATGTTGGATTACCAAACAGCTAAGAAATTTGGAATTTGAGCTTTATTTCTTTTGATATTATCTTATTATGTATACACCAATGGTTTTGAGAGAAGAAAAAACTACTGAATTGCAGGGTGGGATGTCCAATGAATTATACAACAGTATTGCCCGTGTGACTGATGGAATTTATGAAGGTACTGCCAGGGTGTATGTTGCTGCTGTATTTCTTTAACGATAGTTTTGAATTATATTTTAATGTTCCGTCTTGATACAGGCATTGCCATTGGCGGAGATGTTTTCCCAGGTTCCACACTCTCTGACCATGTTTTGCGGTTTAGCAACATACCACAGGTGAAATTTCTTTTTCATCTTGATTACTGTACAGAATATCTGCAACTCATAAAGAACTGTGAAGAATTTGGAGCCTATAATTTTCTTGTGAATGATCAGTCTGTATTTACATCAAACCTCAGGTTAAAATGATAGTAGTACTTGGGGAACTTGGTGGGCGAGATGAGTATTCTCTGGTGGAAGCCCTAAAACAGGGGAAAGTGACAAAACCAGTTGTTGCCTGGGTTAGCGGAACCTGTGCACGACTCTTCAAATCTGAAGTACAATTTGGTCATGCTGTATGTCACTGGCTCATTATTTTTTGACTAATTCTCAGTTACATTTATAATAAGGGAGGCGAATTCCTGATGTTCATTGGCAAATTTATAAATCAGGGAGCAAAAAGTGGCGGTGAGATGGAGTCTGCTCAAGCAAAGAATCAGGCACTAAAAGAAGCTGGAGCTGTTGTTCCCACTTCATATGAAGCTTTTGAAGTTGCAATAAAGGAAACATTTGATAAATTGGTTAGTTTATCTTGAATTTTTCATCTCTAACTGATTTTTACGTTGTCTCCATCTCCCATAAGGAGCAATGTTTTAAAGAAGTCTCGTTAAGTTTTCGAGATTAGCTTGAGGATCGTGATTTTTTTTTCTTTTGCTAGGTTGAAGAAGGGAATATCACACCCATTAAAGAGTTTACTCCTCCACCAATCCCCGAAGACCTAAACATTGCAATTAAGAGTGGAAAAGTACGTTCTCCAACTCATATTATTTCCACCATCTCTGATGACAGAGGTATGTTGGGATCCATCAAGTTTGTTAGTTGTAACATGGAAATGAGGTGTCCCAAGACACATTTGGTAGCTAAATCAAACTTCTCTTCCATTATTTTCCGAAGGTGAGGAACCCTGCTATGCTGGGGTACCAATGTCTACCATTATTGAAAATGGTTATGGTGTGGGGGATGTTATCTCTCTTTTGTGGTTCAAACGTAGCCTTCCCCGTTACTGTACTCAATTTATTGAGGTATACTATTCATACTCCAGTTTGCAGAGCTTTCCTTAAATCTTGTTTTCCCTTTCTTTTTATGCATGTCTATCTTAAGAATGTAAAACTGTCTATGCTCATGCTCTTTTTTAAAACTATCGTTGTACTGTTCTCTTTTCATATAGGTATAGTAAAATATTGAGATCATCTTCTAGCTTATATTTTTCTGATGCATTAAATTGGTGATTATCAGATATGTATCATGCTGTGTGCCGACCATGGTCCTTGTGTCTCTGGTGCTCACAATTCTATAGTAACAGCAAGGGCTGGGAAAGATCTTGTCTCCTGTCTTGTATCGGGTAAATACTGGCCTCTAGTCTTTCTAATGCTGAAGTATGCTTGTTATCTGAGTAACCGTGTCTGTGCACTAATATTTCCATTAATGGTCTCTAATATTTTTCATTTGGCATTCTTGATTCCTAACATTATGAAACAGGCTTGCTTACAATTGGTCCTCGATTTGGGGGTGCCATTGATGATGCTGCTCGCTATTTCAAGGATGCTTATGACAGGGTATGATTAATAGGCTTTTCCTGTGAAGCTAGCTATCCAACTATAGTTTTAACATGCGATACTACGCATTTTCTTGTTACAGAGTCTTACACCTTATGAATTTGTTGAAAGTATGAAGAAGAAGGGCATCCGTGTTCCTGGAATAGGGCACAGGTAGTGTGGATACTTGTGTGTTCATTTACTATTTGTTTTTGTTTCTTTGAAAATCTAAATGTATATCTTGGTTTTCTTCTGTAAATTAGAATCAAGAATAGGGATAACAAGGATAAGAGAGTCGAGCTGCTACAAAAGTTTGCACGCACACATTTTCCGTCTGTGAAATACATGGAGTATGCTGTTGAAGTTGAAAATTACACCCTCACCAAGGCAAATAACCTAGTTCTAAACGTAGATGGTGCAATTGGGTCACTTTTCTTGGATCTTCTAGCTGGTAGCGGAATGTTCACTAAACAAGAGGTTGACGAAATTGTGGGGATTGGCTATCTGAATGGGCTTTTTGTTTTGGCACGCTCCATTGGTCTGATCGGGTGAGTTTCATTTTGATTGTCTTTATTTATCAGGAAGAGCGTTTTTTTTTAAGTAAATAACAGATATCATTTTTGGGTGTACACACTTAAAACTAATTCATTTTTCATTAATTAATCTTTTCAGGCATACCTTTGACCAAAAGAGATTGAAACAACCACTCTATCGTCACCCATGGGAAGATGTTCTGTACACAAAATGAGGGAACTTTGCTATGCTTTTCAAATCAGCTGTCTTTCGGGAAATCACGCATCACGCTGGAGATTTGTTTTAGTTGTTAGACCAGTGTACGGGGCTTATTGGTATCTAGCTGTTTGTAAGTTGTATCAGAAATTTCTTTAAGAAATAACTTAAAATTATTCTTCTTCCTCTTGATGAAGATGGTCACCGAGTCCGCGCACATTCTTGCATTACTCTGCTATTTTGGCAAAAACTCTGATCATCATAAACTTGTATATGATTGATTTATTTATGCTAATAACAACTCTAAGTAGACCATGAAAAGATGTCCCAATTATTTTCAAGTTCTTCATCATTTGTTTGGTTCAACAAATGTAGTTGAAGAAAATAAATAAACAGGATTTCAAAAGCTTGGGCATTGAATTTCAAATTTAAGAAACTGTCACAGGTCAGAATGATTTTAACTAGTACATTTCATTCTTAGTAATTTATTTGAATGACATAAATTTTTCTATTCTCTATTTCACACCAAAGTAAACTTTCAAACCCTGCCTGAAATGTAACTCTAACTTTATATATACTAATTACTTTTTCCTCTCTGCGTCTATTTTTTTTTTTATATTTCTATTTCTGTTTGGTCAAATGATATTTTCACTTTTTCGTCTTTTTTTTCATACATTTATTTATTATTGTATTACAATTTACACTTGCAAAATTTGTAATAATAATTCATGTACTTTCCCTCTTGAGGAATATCTATTCCTAAACGGCGATAGGATGTCCTGATTCTTCCCATCTTTCAATCTTTTCATGCCCTCTGAAATTGTGTGCGTGCACTCATTGAAGTTGAAGAAACCAATGTAAAATAATATTTTTTACTATTACAAATTTAAATAAAATGTCATACTATTCTTTATATTTATAATTTTTAATTCTTAACTTACATTCATCAAATTAATATTCTTAATTCTTATCTTTTATTTTTGTGCAACATTTAAAATAATTATTTAACCATCTACTAGGGTGTCACATACTAACTTTAGAAAAGTATTAATTTGAGGTTCTTGAAAGATAAAAAAAATCTAAAAATTCTCTCCAAAGGCTAAAATAAAACAAAGAAGTGGATAAATTTTTGTTGTTGTAATGCAAGTTGTATGAGAATAAAAAAACTATAAAGTGATATACAAGGATAAAATTCAATAATAAGAAACAAAATTTATACCCACTCTAACAAAAGTTACAGTAAAACCATTCCATTTGAAAAAAAAGAAAAGTTAGTTTTCTATTTTGAAAAGTAAATACAGAATGTATTTGATTTAGACAGTTTAAGACAACAAAGCCGTGATTTCCTTTTGGACACGCCAGTCCTTCTGATATTACTTACTACTTCAATGGCGGCTCTATTTGTTTAATATCTCAAAATATTTCTACTCTCTTATTTTACTAACACAACTGAAAATAAATAAACAAATAAATGATATAAAAATTGTGTGTTTTGACCAAGAAAAGAATAATATTTTCTTTTAAATTTTTTTATCTTATCTTAAATGTGCATTCCATGGGTGTAACTATACTTACATTTATTAAATTATATTTAATATGTTAAAAATATATCAAATATGCCTATTATTATTATTATTATTATTATTATAGACAATGGGTAACAGATTCAATTATAATGTGTCAGTCCAATGAACATACCCAAAATGTATAAAGAAAAATATCTTGTTGCTTGCTCATTTTGAGGTTTTATTTCATTTCACTTTATGATGAGTAATCACAAATTTTGCAAACAAGGAAAAAACAGGTAAAAAATGTGTCTGAACCGTATTAAAACAAGTGGAGTCCTCCTGAAGAGAAAAAATAGCATGCTCCACGGAATAAAAAAAAAAGCGTTGGTGTGAGAATGAACCAATACGAATGAAGCGACTCAAAAGTTTTTAAACCAAAAAGACAGAGTACGTTAAGAACATAAAGCACACCCAGAGGAGAGAGTTGACACACGTGCGTCGTGGATTGGTCCATCCAACACTAAGAACTGGAAAGGAGAACGGACTGTAAGTTCCACGCGCGTGATCGCGAGTGGGGTTTCTTTGGTCTACTTTTATGATGTAATAATAATGAATAACTTTTGTTTTGGTTCAAATAGCTGGATTCAGATATTAACGATGAGATAGAGAGTGGAAAGAAAAAGAGTTGAAGTAAGAGTAAGCAAAGGCAAAGGAGAAGAAAAAAAGGAAAAGAAAAAAAGTAAGAGTGAAGAATATAGGTAGAGATAATAGTGATAGAGAGAGGATTAGGTTGTTGTTTTGTTTTGATGTTTTATTGACTCTGTTGAGAGATAAGACTTTGAACTTCAATTGAAAATTTATTGCAATCTGTGTGTCTAATCAATTTATTTGTGAGCTATATGTGTTGGTAACTTCTAGAGAGAAGGAAGATGAATGTTGTTGTTGTTGTTGCGGTTGCTTGTTGTTAGTGGATAGATACAGATATCTGAAGAGGACGATAGCAATAGCGTATAGCGTGTTTTTGTGATTGGGATTGTGATTGTGATTGTGATTGCTGTTGCAATGGGAACTCCACCAACGGATGAACTCGTGAAGAAGATCCAACAGTTAGAAGAAGGACACGCGCACTTGAAGCAAGAAATGTCAAAGCTCAAACTCTCCGATGTGAGACACGGACATCGCCAGAGGTCGCACTCCGTCTCTCCGCAGCGTTCCAGGTTGGGCGCTCCCCCGAGGAGGCGGACCGATGCACCGGCGGCTGCGTGGAAGAGAGGTTCGTGTTCCTTTAAACAATCCTCGCCTCTGCAGAGAGAGAGCCGCGGCGGCGGGGATCCTCAAATTCACGGCGGCGGCGGAGGAGGAGGAGGAGGAGGAGGAGAAGGTGCTACTCCGCGCCGTGGTCCTTCCGCCGTGAACTTTACGGAACGACAGTATCTTAATATTTTGCAGTCAATGGGACAGTCTGTTCATATATTGGATCTTAACTGTCGCATAATATACTGGTGAGTCATTTGTCTCAATGCGCATCGCTTTTTTTTATTTGTTTTACTATTAAATTCTGTGTAATTTTTCTATTCCGTAACGGTGATAGTTAATGAAGATGTGGAATATATGAATATATTGACTTTTATAGCAACTTTCTCATTTAACTTTTTCAAAATGAGATGATGCATGAGTTAATTTTAGTGCATAAGAGAAAGTCGGATGATTTTCCTTTTCTGTGAATACTTAGGGAAAAGCTTCTTACTACAAATGCTTGTGGAGAGAAATGTCTTGCAATAAATATTTATGGGAAAGTTTTTCAAAACTTATGATTAGTTCATTACTGGAAAATGGATGTGCTGACTGTGTTTGAGCTTTGATATATCGTTTACTGTTGAGCATGTGATGTTGTATGATGCTGATTGCGGGAATTCAAGGAACCTGTATTAAAAGCTTTGTTTTGAGAAAAAAAAATGTGGTTGGGGAAAATTTTACAGGAACCGTAGTGCGGAAAATCTGTATGGTTATACAGCAGAGGAAGCTTTAGGGCGGGATGGGATTGAGCTGCTTGTAGACCCTCGGGATTTGGGCTTGGCCAATGATACAGTGAACCGTGTGATGGTGGGAGAGAATTGGACGGGGCAATTTCCGGTCAAGAATAAGATGGGGGAGAAGTTCTTAGCTGTAGCGACTAATACACCTTTCTATGATGATGATGGAAGCTTAGTTGGGATAATTTGTGTCTCTTGTGATTCACGGCCCTTTCTTGAAATGAAAGTTCCGATGTCTGGTGTAAGGAACACTGAGTCGGATTTGGACTCGGGTGGAACTCGATCTAGAAGTAGCATTACGAATAAACTTGGCATTGACACTCAGCAGCCACTTCAAGTTGCTATTGCGTCAAAAATTTCAAATTTGGTTTGTGACATAACTTTCTCGCTTCTGTAATTTTAGTATACCGTGGTATATCTTGACTCTTGACATCTTTAATCATTAAACAGGCATCAAAGGTGAGTAACAAAGTAAGGTCAAGGATCTGGACGGGAGAAAATAATGTGGATCGTGAAGGTGGGAGCGGTGAAAGTCATAATTCTGAGCATAGTTTGTTGGAATCTGTTCTTTCGGACCAGAGAGAGGATGCTAATTCCAGTGGAGCTAGCACCCCCAGAGGTGATGTGCCACCGTTCCATTTTGGTGTGTTTTCTCATGGCGAAGAAAAATCCCAGGGAAAATCTTCGAGAGAGTCTGGTGACGAGAGTGAAGGAAAATCTATTCACAAGAGCATACCTGCTAAGGCTGAAGCCTGGATTCAAAGGAAAACATTATCATGGCCATGGAGAACAAAGGACCGAGAAGGTTCAGATGGATCAGAGGGAAGCAAAGTTCGTGCTACTGGGCCCTGGAGACAGAATGATCGAGAAAGTGAATCAGTTAATCAGAAGATTCTTTCTTCTGGCTTGAAGCAAGAAAGCCAGGGAGGTGAAAGTAATCGCCCTAATAACAATGAGGTTTCAGGATCCTGGTCCTCCTTTAATGTTAACAGCACAAGCAGTGCCAGCAGCTGTGGGAGTGCTGGCAGTTGTGCTGTCAATAATAAAGTGGATGTGGACACTGATTGCTTGGATTATGAAATTTTGTGGGAGGACCTGACAATTGGAGAACAAATTGGGCAAGGTGAGACATTCTTAACTAAAGGGGCAAACTTGAGGACATAATCCTTTGATAACATCTATGCTTTAAGAACAAAAAATATTTTATATTTGAAATGTTGTTCGTTTCTTTCTAGAGCTCTCATAATTTATTATACCTGTGCTTGCAAACCCAAATATCAAGTTTATGCCTTTTATGCTATTCACATAACTGTTTCCTTTTCCAAATTGCAGGTTCTTGTGGAACTGTTTATCATGCTCTGTGGTATGGATCAGTATGTTCTTTTCCTTGCTGCAATTATTTTGATTTCATGCATTATAGATGATTTTTCCAAGAATTTTACTCCAACTTAGATTTCTTTGTTGCATTCTTTACCTTACCTTTTTTGGGGTGTAAGTTTATATATTGTTGCAACTGGAAATTAATAGCATTTAGTATACCGATGTTCTTTATGGTGCTAATTCAACATTCTTGAGTTAAGGCAACACAGAATTGCTGGTTGTCCTGTGAAATGTGGACGGCAACTCTAAGCCAGACAACGTTAGAATGCGTCTTTTATAGACAGACAACCTACTTTTCTTCTGAGTGAAATTCTGATGTCAACTTATATCTGGGTTTTGGCAGGATGTTGCCGTTAAAGTTTTCTCAAAGCAAGAATATTCAGATGAATTGATACTGTCCTTCAGACAAGAGGTATGCTTTCCTATAGCCTAATTTGCTTATTAGTAAGGAAGTGACAAAGGTGTAGAAAACAACCATTGTTGCTAATGTAATTAGGTGAGAAAAATCGACTAAAACATAATAGTCTTCCTTACTTTGATGTTTGCTCAATTATTGCACAATTGGGTGGGAAATGTCATACTTGTTGCTTTCACTTTTTTTTATACCATTTATTGATTTTATGAGACACACAAATCCACATTCACGTTGGGCATCATAGGTCTCTAATATGTGAACTTGATTCATTTGTTAACCATGTGTTAGGTTTCTTATTACTTTAGGTTGTTTTATGTAAGGATCAACAGGCATTATTGTGACTTTGCTAAGCTTGCGAAAGAGATCAGTGTTTATAGTACATTGCTTAGGCGAATGATGGCCTACATTGTTTTTCTGTTTTGTTTTGCATTGTGGAGTGGATACAATTAGCCAAATACAGTGTAAATCCACACATTTAGCGTAAAAGTTAACGTATCATTTTTATAGCATGACTGGTTGAGTAAAATTCAGCCTCGTTATCTTAATCTCCTCTTCGATAATAAAAGGGTTTCGGAGGGGAGAGATTGTCCCAAGTTAGAAATTTTAAATCCAATTGTAAAGTATGAGACTTATACTGAAAGAACGGAATTCTAATGTGAGATTTATACAGCCTTTGGCTCCAACTAAAATGGTTAGCTTTTGTGATCTAGCTCTTCCATGATTCTTTATCAATTGGTATTAGAGCTTTTCAAGACTGTGTCTATCAGTTACAAACAAGCAGCGGGTGGTGACTCTGCCATTGCAGCATTCACTTAGGCTAGTGTGTACATCCAGCCCGTATGAACACAAGGGTTTCTAGAGTGCGGGACTTATAAGGCTTTGGGCTCTCCACCTACAACAGCTAGCTCTTGTGATGTGGTTTCCCTTTTGTGACTGGATGCCTTTTTCTCTCTTCATTAGTTGTCCTTCAAGTACAATACTGTTTGGTTAGTCAGCATCTTGTTATTAGCCACATCTTCCTTAAATATAATAAACTGCTTATATTGATTTGATATGACCCATATATGTTATATTCCTTTAATAATCCGACTTTATAATCCAATTTACTATGGTAATATGGATGGACGCTTACATCCTAGATTTTGCATTATATGTTCAAGATTGACAATTTCCTATAATATGTTTAAAATAATCGGAAAATTTTTGGATCGGTGCAGAAACTATTAGTTATTGAGTGCCGTAGCTATCATAATCGCTGGGAATTTGATCTAGAATTTAGCTAATATGGAACTGTGTCTTGTTCTTCCACTTGATTATTTTACCGTATTAATCACTTTTCTCGTCTAAACCTCCCGAGTGCTTGGCATCCCCCTACAATTTCTTGTCTTGCATTGATTTGATGATATTTTTGTTGTATGAAGGTGTCTGTCATGAAAAGACTTCGACACCCAAATATTCTTCTCTTTATGGGGGCCGTGACTTCACCTCAACGTCTCTGCATCGTGACAGAGTTTCTCCCGCGGTTTGTACTGAACTTCTGCTTTTTGCCCATTTGTATCAAGAGCATATGATTGTAGTCTACTATGCTAGGTATCAGAGAGTACTTAGCTGGGTTAATCATTGCTGTGTACATTTGTATTTTATGACTTCAGTGGAAGCTTGTGCCGCTTGTTACACAGAAACACTTCTAAACTTGACTGGAGACGGAGAGTTCATATGGCCTTGGATATTGTAAGTATTTAGTAATAGAATTATAGATCTTATGGTGTTTATCCATTTTCCTTCTAAATAAGATCATTGTTATGATGCTATTTATTTAGTATAACAATGGATCATTCACTTTTTTCCATTTTCGGTATTAATTTATTTCGGGTTTTGTTCCTGGAGCATAACGTAATTTTGACTTTGCTATTAGAAATATAAATTCCTTTAGTATCTTAGAAAGCATCTCTCATTGTTTGAAGCTTGTTGTAAGCTTACAGCATATTCTTTCTACAGGCACGGGGCGTAAATTATCTTCATCATTCTAACCCACCTATCATCCACAGAGATTTGAAGTCTTCAAATCTTCTAGTTGATAAGAACTGGACTGTGAAGGTCTGCCACTTTTCACTTTTCTAGTTATCCTATAATGTTGGTTTGAAATTGTCCTTGATTGCGTAAAGGTTCTAACACTAAGCTACACAATATCTTGATGACGTTTTAACTGAACAGGTTGGTGATTTTGGTCTTTCACGAGTTAAGCATGAAACATATCTCACAACTAAGACTGGAAGGGGCACGGTACGCTCCTTTTTTTCAGTGGGACATAATATTTCTTATATTTTTGCAATTGTCCACTTCATATTCTTCAATGCTACAGAGTCTCAAAAACATCTTACTGATTCTAGCATTTTTTTGTTTTGTAGCCTCAATGGATGGCACCCGAAGTTCTTCGTAATGAACCCTCCGATGAGAAGTATGTCCTATCTATGCTCTCAATTACTCTTTCTCTCTACTGATGTTTCTAAACAAATTTCAGACTTATGAATATCTGTTTTTGCTGCTTCTTGGGAACATCAGATCTGACGTTTATAGCTTTGGAGTGATATTATGGGAAATTGCAACTGAAAAGATACCTTGGGATAATCTCAACTCAATGCAGGTATTGCTTTCATGCGTACATGAACCTTCGAAATATATACTTGCGAAGTTTAAAATTAGTAAAGCTTATTGAACCGAAATCCATTGCAGAGATTGGCTTTATCGTTTTTTAAGTTATTTGTTATTCCGGGGCTTCAAACTGGAGAGTGAACTATTATTCCATAAAGGATGCACGTTGGGTGTTTATATTGTGTCTTTAGTTTCAGCTTATTTAGTTTTTGAATTACGCTCATTCTACGTCATTAAAGACCACGGTGACTGGAAATTATTATATCATAATGTTTTCCCAGTTCAATATGAAGATTTTTTTTATGAACTATGGAATATGGATCACTGTTGGTGCATATATGAACAACTGTTCCTCTAGGGATCTTGCAGGTGATTGGAGCTGTAGGATTCATGAATCAACGGCTAGAAATTCCAAAAAATATCGATCCACGGTGGGCTTCTATAATTGAGAGCTGCTGGCACACGTGAGCATTCTAATCTCTGTTAAACTTTTGTACCCCAAACCAAACCCAACCCTCCAAATATAGTCTTTAATATCCAAGGATGCCAGTTATCACCCAAATGAATATAGAAGTTGCTTTACTTGTGCTCCAATAGTTGGCAAGCTTACCTAAACAATCTTCTTGTTTTCTTGCTGTTTCATCATACTGGAATTGTTTGCCCTTTTATTTATTCAATATTAGGTTACCTACTTGATGTAGCCCAATTACATTTTCGGACTGTAGTGAATAAGAAATTCTTGGTTCCATAGTTGACCTTGGGTTGTTGTGTTTGCTACTCAATTTTTTTTATGTAAATCCTTGATTCCAATTATTTCCTGCCTTCTTTTGGTAGTTTTACATTCTAATGTTGAAGCCATGTAGGGGAGTTTATCAAACTTTTTTCCAACTTACTAATTTGTCTGTTCCTACCAGCGATCCAGCAAGCCGGCCAACGTTCCCGGAACTACTTGATAGGCTTAGAGAGCTGCAAAAACAGTATGCCATTCAGTTCCAGGCAACCCGATCCGCCAGCAAGGAAAGTACCCAAAAAGAGTCCTAGAAAACCTTGGAGCTATTTTTTCTGATGGTTAATGATTTTTTTGCATATATTTTACCGAAGCTGCTGGAGTAGATGAGTTAGTACAAACAAACAGCTGGTCTTGGAACTTTGTAGCATAGCTGATCTGAGTCCTTCAACATTTGCCAAGTTATTTTGGAGAAGAGGGATAAACTGATAAAAGAAACGTGGGAATTGCCAAACTTTTGATAGTGATTGGGTCACTCTTCTTTTTCTCTTGTGCCATCTTTTAAGTTTCATATTGGTGGTTTTGAATGTTTAGAGTCTTGTCAATTGGATCGATTACCACCCGCGTTGTACTTATTCTATGCAATTGTTTCCGCCACTATTTCAAAGTTGTACAGAAGGTGGCGAAAAGAAGTGGGAACATCATTTGACTAGATAGATTAGAATCACAAAGTCAGTGTTTTTAAGTTAATGTTGGATCTCCTTCATTATCCACTCGAAGCAAAAAGTGCAGTTTAGCACATCAGACAGCCTTTGAAATGAACCATTCACAATTTCATTGGCTGTCATCAATTCAACTAATCGAACCAGTACAGATAATAATTTCTAGAATAGACAGTAATTTTCAAATTGTTTCTGCATTCTATTGGCCGTTCCTTTTGTTAATCTTAACCGAACTGTAAAAGTCTGATTTCCTATTGGATATAACGTTATTTTTATATTGGATTGAAGTCATGTGATATCACTTCTATATAGAAAAAAAAAGAAGCAAAAATCGTCTTTTAACTGCACGACTTTGTGAATGTCTATCTGCTAGTCAAAGTTGTGCATAGTGAGAATTTGCGCAAAAGTCGTTGAATCATGACACTTTTCTGGTCTATACTTCAGTGCAGCTGAAATATGACAACTTCTCTTGTTTGAAGTATGAGACTCAACTTATCCTTTTGTGGTAAAATTTTTCATTTCAACTTCTTCTCATCATTTCAAAAAGAAATTGCACCAAAATAGTAAAAAATCTCTTTTATCCGTGGCCCCGATACACACGTGAGGCTTCCGTATAATCAGGTTCCTCATGGAGTGAATTGGGTTACTGTTCATAAATGGTCTATGCCATCTTAAGTTCAAAACCAAAAAATCGTCTAGTTTGTTTTCTATTCCTAACTCTATTACATAAGTTATTCCTTCATTTGAATAGGATCCATTGTTTAACTTGTCGTTGCAAACTTTTAAGTCCTTATTTGTGCTGCAAACTCCTAACAAATTAAGGAGAAGACTTTGATGTAGTATCAGTTGAGAAAAAGATAACCCGAAATAAGAGATGATTTGAACATGTACAATAAAAAAGCCAACAAGACTATTACTAAGGAGAGTAAATTACATGAATTTTAATATTATGTAGAAACTATTAGTGAGAAGAGTAAATTACATGGGTAAAGGGTGATATGAAGATTATTAAGACATTCACAAGTTTGTAAGAAAATTTACAATTTAAAAAAAACGCTTAAAGGAATTTTTTTTATTAGAATCAATCAAAATTATTTTCAGATATTAATCGTTCTTATTTCAATTAATATTAATTGGAGTTATTTTTTCGTACACGTTGACTAAATAAATCTCCTAACTGAGATTCTGAGATTAGTGAAAACAGTTCACTCAAAATAAGTTCAAAAGTTTTCCCATTTAACACTGAAAAAAATGACATACGTTGTGAAAAAATATCTTCAAAGACACTGATTGAAAAACAATTTCAGCAATTATCAACAAAAATATGACTATGAAATATATCAATG
>Ga0123341_1001886_pt1 | contig 16552 bp, 9 predicted proteins | sample Turbeapinknodule_FD_89959 | JGI IMG/M metagenome (GOLD analysis project Ga0123341, IMG submission 89959) | Root nodule microbial communities of legume samples collected from Mexico - Turtle bean Mexico pink nodule | ecosystem: Host-associated > Plants > Roots > Nodule | place: Mexico: Nepantla...
ACCAACAAAAGAGCAAGAGAATTACAATATATATATATATATAGAGAAAAAAATATATATAGACAAGACACTTGAAACTTATAACTTTTAACAATCAAGAAGTATGCATTGGATGATTTTGTTGAGATTATGGGAGTCTAAGTTCAAGATGGGGGTGAATTGTACTGAGGAAAATTTTCGCAAATACACTATTTAGGAAATCTGGATAGAAAAAGAACAACTTGATTTAAAGAAAAACATATTGATTTTTCTTGTTTAAGTAGCAATTTCAGAAATACTACATATTAGTTTTAGGATTAACAGATTTTATTTTTAACTTAAGAATTCTATCTAATGCAGTTTTTATTTTTATATAGTGGGGATATTGATGAGAGTATCAAAGGATAAAAGCTTTGAATACAATGAGTTATCAAATATTCAATATAGTTTTAAAACCAAGATCTTGAAAAACAAATCAAGTGAGATTATGATCTTTATTTCAGATTTAAAAACAAAAGCTTTGAATCACACAATTCTAAAGATTTATTCAAACCAGTTTCTTACAAAAGATTGATCAAGAACAAGTGAGATTTTAAACCATGAACCACTTTCCTTTTAAAACTCTATTTGATATGAAGAGTTTTTTTTAAAACAGTTCTTAAACCAATTGCTTTTAGGTGGCTAATTTTAAGAATAAATCTGTCAAAGATTAAGGATTCTTGAGTTTTAAGTTTGATTAAAGTCTTATCAAAATCTTGAAAACAAAATGTGATTCAGGCCAGTGCAGCAGTAAAAAACAACTTATTCAATTTTGAAACAACAGGTTTATTTCATCATAGATTTCCATATTTTAGTTTTAGAGACAGTGATTAAGGAAGAAGAATGGCACACACAGATTTATACTGGTTCACTCAATAAGAGTTCCATCCAGTCCCACCTTACACCAAGATGGGTTCCACTAAAACAAAACAATCTTTACAAACCACTCAGTTCTTGAACCCTTCAAGAACCGACAACACAGGCTTAAACACACTATTTCAGCAACACACTTACTTCTAGAAACACTATCAAGAAGTACATACAAAAACACTTTTACAAGGAAAAAGAATTAGGAAAGAGAACACCTTATTTTAGGGGTGGCAAAGCGGGTTGGCTCGCCCCGCATTGGTTCGCCTCGCATACATAATGCGAGTTGGTTTTCATGACCCGCCCCGCATACGGGTTGGCCCGCATAACTTTTACAAATAGAAAAACCCTAAAACTGTTGCTCCACAAATCTGCAAAAAAAGGTAATGGAAAAAAAAAATTCTCATGCATACAAGTGGCAGTCGCAGTTGTAGATGGTGGAAGGTTAAGGAGGAAGGGATAGAAAACCTTGAGGAAGACGACGGTGGAGGGCGACGGTCGCAGATGGTGGTGTTGGTGATGGAGGACGACGGTCGCAGAGATCGTGGTGTTCGCGATGAAGGACGCTCGCAGAGATGGTGGTGTTCGCGGTGAAGGACAATCGCAGAGATGGTGGTGTTCGCGGTGGAGGGAAGGAATCGGGTGATGGTGAGGTGGTCTTGGCGATGGAGGCGGTCGCAAATGGTGGTGTTCGCGGTGGAGGATGCTCACAAAGATGGTGGTCTTCGCGGTGGAGGCGGTCGCAAATGGTGGTGTTGGCGGTGGAGGACGGCGGAAAGAGACGGTGGTGTTCATGGTGGAAGAATCGCAGTGGCAACAGATGGTTCTCGCTCGCAGATGTTGATTGTTTTTTAGGGTTTGAAAATGATTGTGAGAAAAAAAAGGGCAGCACAGCACATCACATGTCAGTAACAGGTCTACAACAGAATGGGATTTCTTACGGGCTGACGGGCTAGCCCGCCCTGCCCCGTCGTAAGCCCGCACGGGCTGCGGGTTATGCGGGGCAAGCTTAAGTGGGTTAGCGGGTCAAAAAAGGGAACTCGTCCCGTGTTATTTGATGCGAGCTGCGAACCAACCCGCGCGACCCACCCCATTTTGCCACCCCTACCTTATTTGCAAACTAAAGAACTCAAACCCGGGTCCTCACTACTGCAAAATTTTGATAAAACTTCAACTCCCAAGCCAAAAGAAAACAACACAAGAACTCTTAAAAGTTTTTAAGAAAAACCTTCAAAAACTAAGCTCACATGAAAACCTCAATGAAAATCACTTGAAAATTGTAAGCACTTTGTAATTGCAAAGGGTGATTTGAACTAAGATAAAAGCTTCCTTTTTATAGGATTCAAATCAAAACAGTTTTGAAAACTGTTATAAACAACATATTGAAACTTGAAAAAACATATTATATTTTGAAAAAACACTTGGTGTTATCATAACCACTCTTTGATTTAGTTAAAATTGAATTTGTGAGCAAAACTGATTTTGGGGACAAAACAGAATTTTGAAAATATCAAAACAGTTTTGATGCAGTGCAAATTCATCAATTATTTTATCAAACAACAAATTAAATTTTTAGTGCTGTAAAACAGTTTTGAAAAACTTGAGCAAATTTTTAAAACTCTTTTTAAAAGACCCTTGTGCTTAAGTTCATCACCATGACTATGAGATATGAAGTAGAATCAAAATGCAAAAAAAGGCTACTTAAAAACTCTATCCTAACTAAGACCATGATATACAATTTTATACACCTTCAAACAAGTTTTCTTCATCAAGCTCTTCTTCATGAAAGTTGAGTAGAATCTTCACTTATCCTCAACAGATTGCTATTTTTTTTCTCTATTTTCCTCTTTTTTTTCTATTTTCCTCTTCTTCTTCTTCTTTTTACTATGTTTTCCTCTTTTTTTTTCTATTTTCCCCTTCTTCTTCTTCTTTTAAAAAAAGAAGAGTACGTGAACAATGCGAAACAATGTTGAACAACACGCAAATGGTGCAGAACAATGCGTGAACAATACGTGAATGGTATCGGGAACAGTGATAAGGAAAAAAAGAGTATGCACAATTGTATTATCACTCAAACCTTTGCTCTGATACCAAATGATATGATTCCAAATAGAACTAACAATGGAAATAGGAATTTAGGGTTACGGAACGGAATCAAATAAAAATAGTAACAATGAGAACTTGGATAGAGGAAGGCGCTACAAACAAAGTTTGTTAAGCCTAAGGATGATCGCCACAAGAATTGGTATATTCTTGATAAAATCACAAGATGCAGGGAAAATCCTAGCAGAGAAATATTCTCTCTTAAATTGCCAAAATATTCATGCTCATTCTGAATTCCAAAAGTGTATAAATACAAATTTAGTTATAGATCTTGTCTCGTTTGTAAGTAAATAAAATTTATATTTCAAGAAAGGATCATTTGTCTCAGTTGTTAAGTTGATACTTTTTAACTGGTCCTAGGTTCAAATATAACTCCAAGAAAAATAATATTATTATTTTATTCTAATACTCCAAGCATGTTGTGCATGTAATCAGCTTAGTCTTTTTAAACTGAGGGTCATTCAACAATTGGGCCTCCAAAAGATTAGTCACCCTTGGGCTTGGATGTCTGCATCATTCCCTCCCTCTTAAGAAAGACCTTGAATGTCTAGCATTTCAAGCTTCTGCATTTAGAGGCCATGAGGAAACACCAGAGTCAAGTAATAAAGGTAAATTTCTTCAAATGATTAAACTTCTAGCATCATATAATGATAAAGTAGCACAAGTTGTGTTTAAAATGCTCCATGTAATGCAAAATATACTTCTCATCATATTTATAAAGAAATCTTGCATTTTTTTTAAGAAAAGTAAGAAGTCATATTTGAAAAGAAATTGGAGATTTTAAATTTTTCATAATTGTTGATGAAGCACAAGATGAATCTAAAAAGGAAAAATGGTTATTGTTTTGGGATTTATGCATGTTAAGGGTACGACAACTACCACTTTCAAAAAGGAATTAAGTGTTGTTCTCTCTAGACATAATATTGATGTTTTCAATATTCGTAATCAAGGGTATGATGATGCTAGTAATATAAAGGAAGAATGGAATGGATTGCATGCATTATTTCTTAATGATAATTATTAAACTTATTATGTGCATTATTTTGCTTATAGATTACAACTTGCTTTGGTTGTTGCTCAAGAGAACTTATTCCAAATTATCAATCTTTTTTCAAATTTGGTTTTTATTTTAAATGTTGTGTTCCTCTAGTAAAATCATGAGTTACAAGTTGTTGAATTAGATGAAATAGCTTAATTGTTATAAATGAGTAAACTTGAAACTGGTAAAAGGAAAAACCAAATCGACACTTTAAAACGAGTTGGTGATACTCGTTGTAACACACATTTTCATTTCATTTGTAGTATGATGAAGCTATATAATGCATCTTGTTTGTTCTCAAAAAGTTATTGTTGGTTTATTTTCAAAGGGATGATGCTAATGTTACTTTTAATATTTTGTCTTCATTTGAGTTCATATTGATTTTACACATGATGAAAGAGATTATGAGAATCACTAATTGTCTTTGTCAAGCTTTGAAGAAACAATCTCAGGATATACTTAATGTTATGCAACTATTTTGTTCTACTAAAATTTCAATTCAAAAGTTAAGAGATGACGGTTGGCAAATTTTGTTGAAAGGTGTAATATTATTTTGTGAACAACATAACATTGATATGCTTGATTTTAATTCTATTTATGTTGCACGTCATAGTTGTTCTCAACATCAAAATGATCATGTCATTGTAGAACATCGTTTTCAAAGTGAATATATTATTTGTTATATTGAGAAATCAGTTACAAGAATTAAATGACAAGTTTAGTGAGCAAACAATGAAATTTTTAACTCTAAGCAATGCTTACGTTCCTAACGATGCTTATAAAGCTTTTAAAATTAAAGATATATGCACTTTTGTGAACAAATTTTATCATTTTGATCTAGTGAACAAGAGAACATCAGTTTAAAATTTCAACAATATTTTATTGTTAATCCTCCTAACTATCCATGTTCGAAGAATTTACCAATTAGACTTGAATTGTGTCAATCTTTCACAAAAACAAGGAAGTCAAGTACGTTTTACTTGATTGATCTTGATTGATCGCTTAATTCATCTTATTTTAACTTTTCATCTTATTTTAACTTTTCTACATCTACAATAGAAAGATAATTTTCTACAATGAAGATTATCAAAAAAAGATTGTGAAATATAATGAAAATAAATTTATTGTTGATAATATGGTTACTTACATTAAAAACAAAATGGTTGAAAATTTTAATTCTGATTCAATTATTGATGATTTCAAGAATTTGAAAGAACGAATGATAATACTTTGTATATATTAAATTATGTACTTAGTTTTGTTGTAATAGTTACAATGTATAAAGTTTAAGTATATTATTTTGACTCCTCCAAAATTATTGGTTAATATATGTCACTATTGTTGAGTGATCATAAAACCATATTGTTGAATATATTATTTTGACTACTCCAAAAAGATTTTTCATGTGTTTTGAAACTATTGACAAATGATAGGTTTATCTCAAGATTGGATAAAGCTGAAATGATAGTTCGACTTCTAATAAGAATCATAAAATTTTGTGGTCTGAAAAAAGAATTTACCCAACTCCCATGATAGGTGCCAAATTTTTTTACATGAACACTTTCTTGAGGTAGAAATATATTCCTAGAAAATTGAGTTTATATATTTGAAGGTTGATCATCGATTTATTAATGAAGTAGAGAAAAAATTTACTTACAAAAGATTATTTGACCTTTTAAGTAAGTAAAAGTTTAATAGGACATCATAAATATATGAGTACAAGAATGAATAAAAAAATTGAGTGAATACTTTATATAAGATTCACATGTATTTATAAATTTTTGGAACTAGACTGAAATATTATAATTCATTACTGAATAATTATTATTTAATTTATTATAACCATATATATACATATCCGAAATATATTTATTAAGCGTCGATTATATATTTCAGATAACAAGTAGGTACAAAACTAAATATCTGATTCTTGGAGTCGGAACTATTTCAGACGAAAAAAAACAGTTGGGATATCATTGGTGGTAACCGAAGTACCAATTTTTGTTGCTTTTCTTCCAGTAAAAATAAAGAAACATTATTTTTTATCAATACTAGGAATGATCCATATGCTCTCACATGGAAGAAAGATTCATTCAAACCAATTAGAAACAGTATGACGTATTCAGATTGGTGGTAATCCACCCATTTTCCTGATTCCCCCCACAAGTGCATGTATAAGAAGAGTTGTATTATGATAACTCCTCCCATAATGCTTTGACTTTTGTGAACTACTCTGTGATGCTCAAAGATTCTTGTTTCTAGGTGACGAGATCTCGTCGTAGCTGTAAAAGGCATGATCCATTGTTTTACTAATATTGTATTTGCAAATTATCTCCAAACTGTTGCAGCCACGAATTGAAGTTTTTGTGAGTAGAAGCACGTTCAGGAATGCTTCCATCGAAATATCTTAAATTGTTCTTGCCGCCAAGTGCCATTTCAGTGGTGTGACTGCAGCAATTGCAATTGTCGCCCGTTAAAGGATGTTAAACAATGGAAGATATCAGAGCATCATAGGGATGAAGGAAGAAAAAGTTGCAAATTCATCCTTCGGCATCGCTAGGATCAAATTGTGTTGAATAACAGAGTGGGAAGATGAAAAAATAAACACAAGATGGGTTAGGAAGAAGACAATGATAAACCGTGATTCATGATTTCTTCTGGTACCATATTAACCATGTAAAAAAATTGTATTTTCTTGAAAAGAGAAAAATACAATCATATATATATAAACTAATCTAACAAACTACTAAGAGAGTGATAAAATAACTAAGGACAGGTAATACAAGATAAAAGGTTATTTAGTTAATACCTTTTCTCCCTTCAAATGGAGATATTTAACAAATAAGATTACGATATAAACTAAAAGCATTAAGTGATTTACCTAAATATATTATACAATAAAAAACAACTTACCATTTTAAATTGGAAACGAAAAAACCAATTCTAAAGGTAATTTCAGTATTGAAAGTGACAATGATTAAAAGATTCAATAGATCTTTTTTTTCTGAAAGAATAGGCAACATTCGTTCTATCGTAGTTTGGGTAAAACAAATGGAGAGATATAATTTTAAATAAGTAAATGATAAATGTGATTGAAAAGGAAATTTTATAAGTTTACAATTATCTTTTAAAATTTAATGATATGGCAATTAAATTTAGACTTACATGTATTTAAATTCTGAACTCGGATTCACATATACGACTTTGAGATGAATTTCTTAATATATATATATATATATATATAACAGAAGTGGTGCTTTCTATTTTTGTAAAAAAAATTTAATGAGAAGTGAGTTGGCGAGCGATTTTTCTTAAGTTGTATCTATGTAGAACCAAAGTTCATTCTTATCACATACTTCTATTACCAATAAAAACAACTGGTTCAGACTTTAGAATTTCATGAATCTGCTTTGTTATTTAGACACTACACCCAGCAGTATTCTTATATTTTAATTGTTCTTATAATAAAAAAATGTTTTGTTTCAATACTTAACTTTTCTTTCCCTACATTTGCTATGAACATGCATTCTGTTAATTAAGTTGTTTTGGGAAAGCTACAAAATGCCGGTGACAGATTCTCTAACCTAGTATAGAGATTCCTATATATGCGTCAATTCTGCTTAGCAATGCATATTGCTTAGTTATAGACTGGTAGCCATAACACGAGTACCAAACCAGGTTCATGTACAAAGAATGCATGACATAATGAACATTAAAAGCACAGAAGTATCGTAGTACAGAAGCAACCAGAAAAGAATGGCCAGACCAAATGTCTAGAGCAGCCAAATGCAATATTTACATGCTTACCGAAGTCGTTACTTACTTTGAATGACATAAATTACAAAAGAAACAGAAGAAAAAAAAATTCATAATTTGTTATTTGAAGTTAGAAACGATCCTACGACAACTTTGCAGATGTATCAAAACCTTGCTTCTGCAATTCTGCCCTAAGCCAACATACCTTCAAGAACACCCTAAAATTAGAAGCTTGCTAGCAACTTTGCTATCAATAGCAGTCAAAATTGCACGTGCCTTGTGCATATATATAAATATATGCAGTTGACGTTTGTAGCTGATTCATCTTGACCATCCAGACTAAACCATTACAATACAATACTACTCCCAGAAGTCTGAATATTTGACATCAACCAAATCCTGTTTGTTGAACAATTTAGACTCAGTTCCAAAATTGCTAACTGCAGGATGATGACGTGCTTGTGTAACATAAACTATTTACACTGACAACTGCAATCAGAAAGAACTGGCCAGGGTTTGTTCTAGACAGGGATGTTGTCCAGAGAATAAGCATCAAATTCGAACTCACTCTCAGCTGGTCCCATGCCTTCTTGCTGCCAACATAGAAACACATGAGAAAACTGATTTGCTCATAACAGAAAGTTACATGCAACCATGTGTAAATATTCCAGGTCCAAAGAAAGGGATGAAGGGCAAACCTGCTTTAGAAGTGCACTCATCAGATCCTCCTGCACATAATGGTCAGGGAAGAGGTTAGTCTGGGAGCTTGCATCGGGAATTCTTTCAGCCTTAACCCTTATTGAATTGTCAACAAGAAGTGGATGGAGGTGTTGAACAGCATTTTGGAGGTTATCTTGTTCTGAGCCTTCTCCCAGGGAGAACATAGCTTTTCCAATTAAAGTAGCATCTCTGCTTTGGCCGTTCTGCTGGGTAGAAGAAAAGCCTTGATGCACTAAAACTGATGGTGAGACATCAATGTTACCTTGTAAAGGATTTGCATGATGGGAGGCACTGTATGTCAGGCTTGGGTTTGTTATCTCCCAATCATGGGACTTCTGATGGTGCAGTTCATTAAAAATATCATAACTTGGGAATCCACCAGTTGCTTTAATTCCAGATGTAACTTCCTCTTGAAATGAGCCTTTTGTTGTGATACTGGATATACCAGGAGAGCTTCCAAGAGGTAAACTATTGTTGACGGACACTTCAGAGCTTTGATTCATTGGAAAACTCAACAACGAAGAGTTTGGGGGAACAGGATTATATGCAGGTCCTCTGTTATTACCAGCAATTCCATTTCTGCCCAGAAAGCCATTAGAAATTCCATTTGATACAGTAGGCTGCCCCAAAGATGATGGAAGCCTGGGAACACGAGGACCAGTATTTTCACTTAACATCTGGCCTCTAGGTTGGGATTGTGGCATCTGCATCATTAAGGGGTTGCCTTGTGTAGCAGATGCATTGACTCGCATATTCAAGCTGGCAATGGATTGGGTAGACTGGTGCAAATTGGCAAGCTGCTTTGGCTCCATGTTAGTAGGGATTCCAAGCAATAAATTCATTGGTTTACTACTGCTTAAATGTTGCTGTTGGCCCTCTCCAAATCTTACCCTTGGATTTTCAAAACTAAAAAGGTTTCTTTGATCCATGAGAGGCATTGGTACACCAGTTTTGGCAGTTGACCTACCAAGTCCTGCGGCTTGAAGTGTAGCTAGACTTTGAGCAGGAAGCTGGCCAGTAACTGCAAGAGTTTGAAGATCAATCCCGTTAATTGAAGAAATTGTCCCAAATGTTGCCTCCTGGGAGCCGAGAAAGGAGTTGTTCAAATTATTCTGGTGTTGAGAAACTCCACTCAATCTTCGAAGATACAACCGGTATTTCTGTAACAGAAACAGGATGAAAAAAGGGATCTTCCATCAAGTAGGGATAAAAATTTAATCCAACTTCTTCCCAAATTACAGACAGTATAACAGTATGATACCTGCAGGTGGCTGGCAACATTTTCTCTAGTGAGCCCAGGAACATTCATCAATTCCAGAATCTTTTTAGGAACCGCCTCTGAATAAAATATTAGATGAGTCATGCAAAATCAAAGATCATAATTCTTTGAAGAAGAATATTCAAGCAAATTACTAGTTTAGACAAAAGGATGAGTGAACATACAATAAAAAGATAAGATTATTAAATACACACGGGATAAACTAGGAGAGAAAAAACTCATCAAAGATGGTTCATGATATTAGCAAACTAATAGAGGCTCCAATAAGGAAAGTGGAAAATAGTCAAGTAAAACAGGTAGAAGAGGAACTCCAAAAAATGTAAGAAAGAGTATAAAAATGGTTTTAGAGAAGTGATTTGATTTTTAATAAAGCTCAATGGCTAGAACCCCAACCTGTGGGATAAGACCTGACTATAGATGCAATTTTAAAGTCAAAATGGAGTCTTAATGAATCTATTAATATTCTGACTTGAATAATTTGAAAAGCATGCAAAACCTACTTGCAGTGATCGGGATAATGGTAGAATCGAAAAACTAAAAGACCAAAGTGGTAAAAGTGTTGTTTCGACAATATACACAAAAAATCCCAACAACCATGCATCAAAAGTTCCGTTAAATAGGTCTTCATCGGAAATGCAACAAAGACATAAAAGCAAAAAAATAACTTAACCCAGGCAAAAGATACATACTGTCAATTCCCAGCTGATCCACAGCAGCCACAAACTGCTGATGAAGCTCCACAGACCAAACAACTCGCGGTTTCTTTAACGTGGATGTGTCATCTCTATCTTCTGCTTCCTCCTCCTCGTCCCTTCTCTTCTTTGAGTTTCTCCAACTGCCTTCATTAGCCGAGGAAGAGTAATCTGCTTCATCAGATGCCTTAGGTTGGCGATCTCCTTCTTCGGCACTGCCGGATTGCTCTGCGTCTTTCCACTCATTCTTCTTCTTCCGAACCACATGCTGCCATATGTTCTTCAAAGCCTCAATGCGAACAGGCTTAATCAGGTAATCACAAGCACCGTGAGTCACACCCTTCATAACAACACTTTTACCATCATCCGCAGACATCACTGCAACCATCACACAAAACATGTAAATTTAAACACCAATGCACTCCACAAGAAACAGATCTAATCAGGTCAAACGAGGCACTCACTGATAACAGGAAGGTCCATCTCCAACCCAATGTGCTCCAAAAGTTTAAATCCATCCATGTCAGGCATATGCACATCGCTTATAACAATGTCAAACCCATTTTTGTTCTCTCTAAGAAGTGAAAGCGCAGTCTCTGCTCGATTGCATTTAGTAACTGAAATCACCACCACAACAAAAATCCTAAAAATTCGCATATATATCAACCAAACAACAATTCGACGACAGAAACAAAATAACAAATCTGACATCCAACGGTTAGCAAAAGCCTGATTCAAAGGAAGAATCAACAAATCAAGAAACAAAAACTGATCGCCAAGTAGTTAATTAAGTTGGGGTTTCAATTTTTGTTCTGTTTCTCTCTTGTTATTTTTTGAGAAGGTCAATTAACAACCGAGCGTTCAAATAGGAAAAAGAGGAGAAAAACAACAAACCGATGAAGTAGTAGTAGTAGTAGTATGGTACCTTCGTAGAGGCACGTGCGGAGCATCTTCTCGAGAATCATGAGGCACGTGGGATCATCGTCGACCACCAGAACCCTGAGACCCGCCGGAAACTGGTCGGAGACGGCATCGCCGGATTTCATAACCGCGGTTGTAGTAACCGTAGACATGGATCCCTTTCCGTTGCTCAGATTCATGCTTCGGAGATCCAAACCGAACCTAACAGAACTATAGCAGCAGCACCACCACCACCACAATAACAACAACAACAAACACGAGAAAACAGTGGCGTTCACATAGCTGGAATCAAGTTGGAGGCGAAAGTGAAGTGAAACAACTTGAGGAGCTGGTGCTGCCGTGTTCTCAATTGGTCCAAAACGCAACGCAGGAATCGGAGGAGAAAGAAAGAGAAGACGAATTTTGGGTGAGAAATATATTTTTATTTCATAATAAAAAAACAATAACTATTGGTCTGCTTATGTCCTCGCCTTGTCACTGTTACACGCTGAATTTCTCGGGTATTTAATTATTCTTTAATTATTCTCGGGCATTGATCATATTTACTATTTTTTATTCAGTATTTGTAAATGTTTTAAGCAAAAATTTAATGTTATTTATTATGCCACTTAATAAATTTCCAATAATAATAACATGATGGTAATAGTTGTGGTTTTAATTTTTTATTTCAGGAGATAATTTGTGACGTTACATATTAATAATAATAATATAATGAAAGTAGGGTGTGAGTGGCTCCTGAGAGAGTGGATCCAGCTCATTCGTGCGAGGAACTAACCCCTCCTCTTAAATCTACTCTTCCCACACACTTAACCTACGAATCTTTTCTACGTTTACCATCTTTTTTTACAACCATGCAAGCTTAACAAATAAATCACAAACTATTAGACAAAAATTATGCTGCCTCTACTGGAACCTCAAGAACAAAATCTTTGGATAAAAAATTTCACAAGTTTTAGTTAATCTCATTTTAAATTATTTTATTTTTCAATATTATACTAGCGATTTTCCAGTAATAAAACGCAGGCATGTTGATGAAAGTATTTCAAAACATAGTAGTGTGTAAAGCAAGACAAGTAATTATGATGTTTAAATTCGCGTAATTAAGAAAAATTAAAATCAATATGAATGATAACATGCTTTTTATAGACATTCATATGACATTGATGTTCATAATGTATGTTAATTGCTAGTTATGAGGTAAAATTTTGATTTAAAGTGTTTGAAGAGAGAATAATTGAATTTTAAGGAAAAAAAAGGTTATTTATAGGGAATATATCCGGTAAAAAATATGTAATTGGTATTCATTGCGTCCGAATATGTAATATTACAAAATAAGAATGATTCCTTTGGTGTTAATTTAATTTTGGGTTTGTTCTGATGGCAAGAGTTTCTATGAATGACACTTATTACTCTCCTCACTTGAAGCATTTTTTGTTTTGACATTATGGTAGGGCATGGGGCATGTAGATGGAATTAATTTATAGCATTTAGTAAACCAAGCATTATCCATGGCGATGGTGGGTCTCTTCTCATTTAAGCTTTATGCAAACAAATAAATAAAATAGTACAAAGTTTGATGTTGGTAGTTTGGGTCAATGTCCACATACATGTAAACGAATTCAAAATTTATGCAAGCCAGTTCATTGATTTGACTCCAAAATAACTTAATTGGATGGGAAGCACCTTGACATGCACCTCATGGAAACGTAACCAACCACAAGGCAGGCACACACCAAGCAATACCAAACTCCCAACTTTTGTTCCTTCTACTCATATTCAACAACAATTGGTTTAAAATAGCATTGATGTGCGAAAATCACGTTTCAAGAGCGTTTGTGTGTGTGTGTATGTCATGGCAAGCAGCACTTCCATTGTGGTTGTGGTTTTGGTATCCACTTTGATGTGGGCATTAAAAAATTTGGAAATAATATTTATGTGTTGTTGTTTAAAGAAGAGGCATTGAAAAATATGAAAATGTTTAACGTAGGAAAGGGAGTGCAAAGTGGGTATTCCGTTGAAGAACTTTATGATTGTGAAGCTCTACTTTTGAAGCGACTTCAGCTCAATCCCTTCATTATTCATTCATTCATTCAACAACTTGAATCCCTATCCCATCCCTATCCCTATCTCTATCTCTATCTCTATCCCTCACTATTATCTATCTCTGTCTCTTTCTCTTGCGTTTTTCAGTGTGCACTCTGACTCACTCTTTGCCTTTTTTATGCAAAACATAATATTATATTGCTTTTTCCTCCACCATTTCCCCCCTCTCGCCACGTGTCTCCCCCGCCCCTTTCATCCCATAAGCTCTTTCATTTTCCATCTCATACCTACTACCATTCATCTCCCCTGTCACAATTTTCACACTGAATAATAATGTTTCTCAAATACAAACACATATTTACCATTGTTATTATTATTATTATTATTATTATTAATATTTATACATGGGGAAAGGAAAGAAAGGAAAGGAAAGGAAAGGAAAACTATTGATTTTTAATAGTGCAAGAAAAGCAGTGAAGCAATGCAAAAAGCAGCATCTGAAAAACGTATATTCGGTTGGGAACCTTTTCTTAGTTACGATGAATAAATAAGAACACAGAAGAAACACTTTTCACTGTGAAAAAGTGGGAGTTATTTAGAATAATAGTATTTTAGAAAACAAAACTGTACACTATAACTTGAAACCGTGACATTGATTCCCCAGTGGCCACTACTACCACCCTCCTCTCTTCTCTTATTAACTCTTACCTTTCACTTTGTCTTCTCCCAACAGATTTAAATCTTTAAAGTTCATGATTGAATATTATTAATAATGGTTGTTCGGATCATTTTGTCTATTTATTTATTTTTTGTTTCTTGCATTTAAGCTTTTTATGGGCTAGAGAATAGCGAAAACAGGTGATATATGCTTTTAAGGAAAATGGAATATTTGTGTGCGTCACTGTTATAGAGAGAGAAAGAGAGAGAGAGAGAGAGAGAGATTTCATGCGCGGAATTAAAATATTTGTTATGTATAATTTATAATATGTGCGTGTGGGGTGGAGAAGGTGAGTGAAGTTAAGCCACATGGCAATTCATGGGAGTTGGAGAAAAGTCTAAGTAACTTTTCCTAACTTTCCCTGTCTTTCTTCGCATAGCATACTAATAATTCACTCTCTCTGCTCCTTCTACTAGTGTTTTTGTTTGTGTTTGTGTTCTATGTGCATTCCAATCATCACTCCCATATTCATCCACTAACTCATCTTTCTTCTGTGCCACTTTGTTTTAACCCATAACTTTTATTTTCTTAAAATTTGAACTGCTGTCATCATTCTTTCACCATCTACCATCTCTTCCTTTAATCATTCTTATAACAGCCCCCAATTTTACATTCTAATGCAATTTTCTTATCATTTATTATACTTTATCAAAAAAATCAACCATTCAATCCATTCTTTTAAGCATCGATCATAATCTACATTATATACATACATATAAAATAGTTTATATTTGTTCTGATTATGGCTAATGTAAAAAATGATTTTTTATATTATTTTTTTCATAACAAGCGTAAATAACATATAACAGAACTACACTTTCACAAGGAATTCCATGCCTAATTTAAACACAATCAGTATTACTTTAAAGTTATATTTGGATTGCATGTGTAATTTAAAAGAGAAAAGTAAAAAAAAAGTTTTTATAAGTTAAAATTATATATAAATTGCTTTTTATTTTATATATAATTTACTTTTAAGTTACGAAAAATTACTCATTTCATATTTACATTCTGTTTTTTATTTATAAATTATAATGGAATATCTTGTCTAAACATATTTTTAACATTTAAAAGGTTTATTTTGAAAACTGTACATTCTCATTTGCAAAGTTCTGATCATTTTTAAAAATGTTTTTAAAGTATTTCATTGTCCTAAAAAAAACCTCGTACACTAACATTTATGAATGGTTTAGTTATATTCGAGTCTATAAGAAAATAATTGAACTAGTGATTATCTTCGTCTGCCACACTATAGTAAACACAAATTAACCAAAATAAAAAAATTGAATGACCAAAAACTAAAAGCTCAAAGTCAAGTAATACTATGTTGCAAACTGTATTTAGTACTACTTGTCCATAGTGATATGAAGAGCATGCCATCAATTAAAATCGTTGCATGCATAATCATCTATTTAAGTTACCCTTCTTAATTTATTTACATGTTTATTTACTCTTGTATAAGAAAAATACTTACTACACATTTTAAATGTTGAAAATGTAATTAAATAATGATCAACCAAAACATCTATTGTCCACATGCAATTCCAATAACATTCCTTTTCATTTTATCCTAAGTCAAACAAAGTTAATAGGATGTGATCAAAATCAGAAAATAAACACGCCTAGATTTTTAATTAGATCACATGATCATTGATTAACCTTTTTATACAATAAATTTATAATTCTCTGGTTCTAATATGGGGTCTTGGTGGTATCCAAAATGAATTTATCATTTATGTATGACCCACAATTTGTCCATCAGATGCCTAAATGTTAAGGAAGAGTCAGTCAGATAAAAATAATGGAATTTTTTAAATTATGGATAAAATAAAGCTCATTAATATATGATAAATCATGAATTTTATTTAAATTTAACTTATGATAAATAGAAAAATAGTTCTTAAAAAGTTGGCTAACTTCTGATATTAATATTTTCATAAAATCCACCAAATATGTGAATGTTGTATATGTAAATAAAATAAGAGAAAAACGTTGACGATAAATAAAATAAAACATCGTTGTCCAAAAATCACCTTCGACGGGGCACAGGATGTCTCATGCTGGTGATAGAAGGAAGAAGATAAAGGTCCATCACACGAGAAGAAAGAAGAGAAAATACATCTGAACCTTTTATTTAAATTGAATTGATCTAACGGTACAAACAAATTCCCATGGTGGGAGACATGTACTAGTCTACTACCCTAACCCCCATCAAGAAACAAATCATTAATTGGAGATAAACTTTTGACTATAAAAGCATACATGTTATTTTTTTTTATAGTGTAATTTAATTACTAACTATTGAGATGCATTCTTAATAATAACAACTATTTACGAAATAAATTTTATAATTATCTAAAAAACAGCGACTTTGAAAAACAAATAATGAATAATTA
>Ga0123341_1001888_pt1 | contig 16550 bp, 21 predicted proteins | sample Turbeapinknodule_FD_89959 | JGI IMG/M metagenome (GOLD analysis project Ga0123341, IMG submission 89959) | Root nodule microbial communities of legume samples collected from Mexico - Turtle bean Mexico pink nodule | ecosystem: Host-associated > Plants > Roots > Nodule | place: Mexico: Nepantla...
ACTTTGATACTATTGAACCTAACAAGTCCTTTATGAACAGGTCATTCCGTACGACCAACACCCTCGATGTGTCTCGCCGAAATCCATTCACTGATGACATAATGGGGGCACAACTGCCAACGGTGTGGAAAGGCTTTAACATGGATCGGCATGACGGGACGACTGACCCCAATGAGCACATAAACGTGTACACCACGCAAATGAGCTTATACACCTCAGACAACACAGTCCTGTGTCGAGTGTTTCCGACCTCGTTGAATGGAGGAGCCTTGAGTTGGTTCACGAGGCTTCCTTCAAATTCTATTGACTACTTCGAAACGCTGGTGTCCATGTTCGGAACGCAGTTCGCTTTTAGCCGATTGCATCACCTAACCTCCGTCGCCCTGATCAACATTCTTCAGGAGAAGGGAGAGTCTCTAAGGCTGTTTATGGAGAGGTTCGATAAAATAGCCCTGAACATCTAGAACCTGAGTCTGGACGTGGCCATGCACCACATGATCACTACCTTACGGTCAGGGTCGATCGCTGATAGTCTGTGAATGGAGCCAACTGCAAACCTGGATGAGCTTAGGTAGAGAACTACTAAGTTCATGCAGTTTGAAGAGCTGAGAGAGTTCAGAAATCAGGCCAGAGTTGAGGCCAGAGGTAAAAAAGGGAGAGACAAAGAGAATGAACGCTTGAATTGACCCAGTGCCGGTCGGGGAGATAGGCACAAGGATAATCGGGGCTCCCAGTTCACGAGGTACACCCCTTTGACCACCGACAGGGGGAGAATATTAGATGAAGCTTTGAGCATCGAGTTAATCCCACCATCAAGAAGGGTGGCAAGCCCTGATAACAACGACCGAACTCGTAGGTGTCGGTATCACAGGAATAGTGGACATACAATCGAGGAGTGTCAGGCGCTGAAGGATAAGATTGAATATCTTATCTAGGCCGGGCATCTCTTCCTATTTGTGCAAAGAGACCGGGGTTTGAAACGGTATCCATGGAGAGAGGAAGAAGGACGGAGGGATTACACCCTTCAGAGGACAAGAGAGGATGATCGCCAACCAGAGCGTCGACCAAGGAGGGAGGAGCCTTCATGGAAGGAAGGAGCAGGAAGAGATGACCGAGAGATCATCAACACCATTGTCGGGGGCTTCACTGCAGGAGGAAGTTGCAACACGGCCAGAAAGAAACACCCAAGGGCAGTACAACAAGTGAACACCATTTATTTTCGACCGAGAATGCCACCCATCACCTTCACCGATGAGAACTTCAAAGGTGTCGACCCTTCATAGGAAGACTCTATGGTGATATTAGTTGATATTGACAAATTCACCATTATAAAGACACTACTGAATCAGGGGAGTTCAGTAGATATTCTCTGTAGAAAATGAAGCTTTGGTGAAACCAAATATGTGAAGAGAGCTTCATGCATGTGTTGCTTTGTTTGGGGCTTAGCTCTAGGGTGTTTAGAATTTTTTTAAAGATCATTATTAATCCAATGCACAGCTGAATCAATCTGTTTTGAAAAATAAAAATGTTTTTCTAAGCCAAGTGAAAAACAAACGGTTTATTTCACGGTTTAGTCGGTTGTTTTACACCCAACTTGTTTGAGGGTTTTCAAAACTGATTTTGACTTGGTTGAGTAACTGTCAAAACCAATTCGTCCAGTTAAAACGACATTTTAACTGGTTTATTTTCAAATTTCTTAACATCTTTTGAAAAACCTGTTAAATCTGTTTTGAATTGATTTGAATCTGTTTTGGCTCGTGATTAATTGCCTAAACCGACTAGATTTAAGAGCTATAAATTTGGTTACCCTCCATATTAAAAAATACATAGAAAGTAAGATTGAAAATGTTTTCTTGAGAAGAGATTTGATTCAAAGTTTTGCAAGATTTCCTAATGGTTGTGCATTGGTTCAAGAACTGATTTTAGGAGCTTTGTGATTTCCTGAATACCAGGTGTAATTTGTTCCTTTTAATTCTAGTAGTTGTTTTTTTTTTAAACTTGTAAGTTTGTAAAACTGTGAGGTCAGAGGATTGTTCTGACAGTGGTTGTGTGAAAGGCAAAAATGGTGAGCGTTCTTGTGTCTTCAAGATCACCTCTTTGTGGTGTTGAGTGTTTGTAATTTGTTAGATTGATTGTTAGTGGAATACCCAGTGGTTTTTTGGGGACTAGATGTAGCTTTGGTAAGGAGTGAACCAGTATAAATTGATTGTGTAATCTCTTCTTTCTCTCTCACTCATTACAAACTGTTTGATGTGGTTTTTGTCTCTACTGCTATAAACAACCGGTGAAAACGAAATTTCAACCGTTTGTTTTTCTACAAACAGTTTTAACAGCTTTGATTTTTTGGCTTCCCTGATTGCTCTTTCTGTGATTGTTGATAAATCTTCATTCTTAGCCAATCTTTGCAAAAATCTTTTTTCAAACAATTCACCCCGTCTTGTGTAGGCCATTAATTCTAACAATTGGCATCAAGAGCTAAGTTCTTGAAATTTATTCAAGTTCTGTTTTTTCAAAACTATTTTAATGGCTGACAAGTTACCTTCTGGGGAAGGAGCCTTTATTAATAGACCACCTTTATTTTATGGTGTGAACTATCGATTCATGAAAGTTAGAATAAAGATTTTTATGCACTCTATAGATAAAGGAATTTGGGAAGCAATGGAAAATGGACCTTTTATTCCCTAAGTAAAAAAGGATGATGTGTTTGTTGATAAGCCCCCATCTGAATGAACTGAGTCATACAGCAAGAAAGCTAAGTTTGATGGGATTGCAAAAAATATTATAACTTCTGCTTTGAGCTGTGATGAATTTTTCAGGGTGTCAATTCTACAAAAGAAAGTGGGATATTCTTAAGGTCACACATGAGGGATCCAATGTTGTGAAGAGGGCAAGAAAGCATGCTCTCATTCAAGAATATGAATTGTTCAGGATGCAGAAAGGGGAAACAATTTCTGATGTGCAGAAACGTTTTTCTCACATTGTGAATCACCTAATGAGTCTTGGAAAAAGCTTTGACAAATAGGAGTTGAACATAAAGATTTTAAAGTGGTTTGACAAGTCTTGGCTGCCAAAGGTCACATGAGCCTCATTGTTTGGTAAGTTAAGGGAACATGAGTTTGAAATGAACCGGTTGGTTGTCCAAGAAAGTAAGGATAAACACAACAAAGGGATAGCCCTGAAAGCAGCTAGCCAGAGAAGCCATCAAGATTCAAGTGATAGTGAAGAAGACACAATGAGTTTGCTATGAAAAATGTTCAGCAAATTCTTGAAGAAGAACAACAAAGGCCAATCTTCTAAAAGGTACAGTTCTAAGAAACTGGATGATTTCAATCCTAATAAGTATACCTGTTTTTGTTGTGGTGAGCAGGGACACATCAAGGCAGAGTGTCCTAACAATGAGAACAAAAGAAAACAAAATTCAAAGGAGAAAGGATACCTCCATGGATTCCACATCCCCTTCATCAAAGAGGATCAAAACTAGGGCAATTAGGAGGGGAGGACGTCTTGTAGCATGGTTCTCGGGTGAAGATGAAAAGATTGAGAAATATTTACATGAGACAAATAGGAAAGCTATAAATAATCCAAAGCTCATCTCTTTCAATTGGTTGAGGGAGCAAAAGCTGGCTGAGGTGAGGAGTCTTCTCATAGAGCAGCTGCTAAAGAGGTTCTTGGAAATGTCAGGAAACATATATCTTGATCTTGTGAGGGTTTTCTACACCAACCTTCAATTTGTTGGTAATAATCTTGTATCTCATGTTAAAGGAGTTGAGATGGAAATTACACATGATGTTTGGTATGCCATTACTGGACTAAATTAACAAAGGAAATATTGGTGTGGTGGAAGAATTTAACCAAATTTAGTTTAATAAAAATTGATTGAAGAATACTCAAGCAAAGTGGATCTTGGGGAAGAACAAACTGAAGTGGTGAAATCATCACATGAAGTGAACAATGGTTCACTTAGTAAGATGGGGATTCACCAAAATTGGTGGAAAATGGATAAGCAAGGATGGAGACCAAGGTGGTTCCTCAAGTTGTGTGCAAGCTGAACATGAAGGGGAAAAACAAGTTGTTGTTGCTGAAGGTGCTGGAATTGATGCTCAAGAGAATGAACCTACTGCTGATTTTGGTGTTGGACCAAGTGTTGAGAACATAGGAGATCGCATAACATCAATGTCTCCTTTTGAAAGGTTTATGGTGAACAGGATGGACAACTTTGCAGAGAACCAAAGGAATGTCCATGAATACTGTGCTACCAATTTTCAGAACTTTGATGACAGATTACAGAGCATGGATGCACGTTTTTAGAACTTGGATGAGCAAATAGAAGTTGTGCAGAACCAGTTATTTGAGTTGCAGTATGGAAAGGAAGACTAAAGATGTGTTATGCTTTTATTGCTTTAAATTTCTGGACAGTTTCTTTCTTGATTTTGTTTTACCATTTCTTCATTCTATTAGTGAAGACAAATAGGGGGAGAAGGTGTTGGTTTATGTGTTGTGTAACCTGCTGCAAAACTCTAATCTTGAATGGTTTATATTATGTTGTTCAACATGTTAAATTTGTTGTTGCACACACTGTTTTGACTAGTTTTTCTGCTCAAATTGGTTATGCAGAAAACTGGTTTGTGTGCCTTCATAACCTGTTGTTATATATGCTATGTGTTTGCATATATTATGTTTTGCAGGTGCTGACTCATATTCAAACAGTTCAACACAAGCAACCAGGGATTTGTCTTCATAAATAGGGGGAGATTGTTGATCAAGGATGATCTTGAGCTTTGATGTTTCCAAATCCATTATGTTTGATGGAAGGCTGGAGTTGCTGCTTGTGTGGGTGGGTTCTGGGTATATTAAAGTGTAATCCACTCCTTGTTTGAATCTATAACTGATTTGAATCAAAACCTTTTTGAAAAATAGTGTTTTCCAAACAAGTAGAAAAACAACCTGTTGTTTTGTCGTTTCAACCGTTTGTTTGACACTTAGTGGTTTTTGAAAAGGGTTTCAAGTTGTTTGACTTGCTTGAGTTTGCTGTCAAACCAATTTAATTGGTTGTTTCGAGAATTCAACTGATTGTTTTTTGAAAATCCATAACAAAATTATGTTATACTTTGTAAATCAGCTTTTAATGTTTTCTAACTGTTTTGGCTCCTGCTTTAAATGGGTTTAACAAACCTTTGGAGTATATAAAGTTTGTTTTACGCTCCTAAAGAATTGAGAAACATTTTAAACTTTTTGAGCTTGAGAAAACAGTTTTGAGTTTTCAAGATTTGCATCAAGCTTTTGGATTTTCACAAAGGAGTGGAATAGGATTGTTGTAATCTTTTCTTTTTGGATATTGATCAGGTGTAATCCTTTCTCTATCTCTTGTATTTATGGAATTGTTGTGTAAGTGCATAATCAAAATGTGTTCTGATTTTCCATTTTCCACCCTTTTTAGAGCATGATTTTTTTCGTGTCGAGTGTGGTCTTTCCTTTCGTTTCACAACCATAGGGCTACACACTTCAATGACGGAGAAATTCAAAGTTGTACGAGTATATGACATTTTTTGTCCATGTTCATCAAGCATGAGTGTTGGCCAACATTGTTTTTGTTCTAGAATTGTCGTGTATTGGTTGATCGTGGTTCACGACAAAAGCATCAAGATGGTTGTGCAAAAGTTTTGTTGTATTCTTTGTCCTGCTAGAACTTTTATCTATATCATAGAATTTCTTGCACAACCCATCATATTGTTTAACTTGTAAATCTTTATCCTTACTCCCATATGAATCTTTTATATATGTGTGCTTGCAACGAACAATTTTACTCCACCTGATCAAATTATACTTTGTCGGCAGTTTTGTCACTCTTTCTTGTGCAAGGACAACAAAGCAATGGCGACACAAGATTCCCTTAAATTCAAATAAAAAACATGTGCAACGAACATCATAGTTTTCATGCTCAAATAACACTACACAATTTGAGTGATTTGTTCGGCCATCTCAGAATGACTCTTCCATAACATTGAACCGACTGGAGTGTCCACAACAAATAAATTATTAATAGCACAATTCATCTTTCTTGAGAACTCAGCTTGGACTTCGTTGAACTTTGCAAGTGTATTATGCTTGAAACCTACAAGGAATAATTGTGTCCAGAGAAACAAAGTCTTCTTTGTTGGGTGTATTAGAGTCCGAGTTCAAGAGGGAAAGGGTGAATTGAAGTTATAAAATTTTCGCCAACACAAACTCAACCACCTTTCATGTGATAAGTGTCTTTCTTTATATAGAAATTAGTTTCTAACAACTTTTAAAAAACAGTTAGAAAACTGTTATAAAAAGAACAGGTTAATTCTAAAACAAACAGATTGTTTTATGAAGGACTGTCAGCTCATCTTAACTGAAATAACTCCATGAAACAAACTTTTTGGCGCCCTAACAGAATTTTGAAAAACCTTTCATCAGATAAAAAATAAATCTATTGTTTCACAAATAAACAGATTTATTTTTGTGCAGTAACCTGGTTTTATGAGAAAACATTAAGGAGTTTTTTGGAAAACATTGAATCACTTTTTGTGCTTGATCTTACCACCTTGATTAGCCATATAGGGTAGGTCACGAAGCAAAAGGTAACCTTAAACTCACTCTAACCTATATACAAGATCACCTAATTACACATTACAACCTTCAAAGCAAACTAGTTATTTTCTACACCAAACACACACAAAGACTTGGCAGAGAAGAAGCTTCATCCATCTTCAACATTCTTCACACTCCAATTCTGCATTATGTTCCAGTGCATTATCATATTGGTGCACATATTGTTGGAGACATGAGATGAAATTAATATACCCATAAAAAATGCATTCATGCTCTCACATGGTTGTGTTGTGGACATGCTTGCTAAAAAAAAGCCTTTAAGGTAACAAGGAACCCAACATGCCCGTTCTTCAAATAATATATTCAACCAATCATTCTTGCTTAACTCATAATGACTTATGAAATTACCCCACAAGGACATAAAAACATCAATATTTGGCGACTCATACACAACCGTTTTCAAATCATGTTTCATTTGTTTATATTGTGTATATCTTTGAAGCATTTCAGGTATTTTTTTTCATATGTGCCACAAGCACCACCTGTGTTGCACATTGGGAAAGACAACGTCAACTACATTTTTCATTACCCTACATTGATCTGTGACAATGCCTTGGGGAGGTTTGTGTGACATACAATGTACCCAACTTTGAAATAGTCAAACGAATGCATCAGTATCTTAAGAAGAAAGGAGTCAACATCCCAACAAAATGCTCGTGATTATTAACACTGACAAATGATGCAAATGACATATCATACTTATTTGTCAAATATGTCGTATCAAAGCAAAAAACATCTCCCAAACTATCCCATATGCATGACTTCTTGCATCTGCCTAAAATACATTATGTATGTGATTATCATTATCCAAATCTATGTCGAAGTAAAATTGGGGGTTAAGTTCCTTCATACGATAAAAATGATTTAAAAGTGTTTTGTCATCCCCTTCCTTCCCCAATGCTTTCTTTACGAATATATCGTTCCATATTGTCATACCCACCGGCTGCAGAAACAAAAGACTGAAAACTCTTATTTATTTGAACTCTAGCATCATCATTTATATCAAGCATTCTTTTTGCGTGTAAACTTATTCTTCTATTTCCTCTAACCAATCTAGACTTGGTTAGGCTGATGTCATGTGAATGTTCTTCGTGCACCGACATTTTATACCACTTCCTGTCTTTTATGCCAACAGTAATACGAGTTGGACATTCATGCTTCTGAGTTGGAAGGGTGTGGTGGAAATTGATGACGTATATTTTCCTGCTCTTGCACAAACCCACATAAAGTATCTTAATTTGTTGTCTGGTCCTTTCTTTGAACTTGTTCTAATTCCAAAAACCTTTGTGATGACATATTCTCTATAGAAATTTTTAACGGCATCTGTATTATCAAAAGACATGCCAATTGTAGGAACCAATTCAATCACATCCTTAACATCAACAAATATATTATTAAATTCCTATGAAGGCTGACTATCTTCAAACAAGGAAATGTCATCAAGGGAAATATTATCCATATATATCCAAAGTTGCATTGTAAACATATGATATTGCAATTAACACATCTTATTTTTTTTAACAAGATTATGCAAAAGTTGATGAAAACTATGGTTATTTTTTTACTGTGCAACGAAAATATCAAAGAATGTCCCATAATAGTTGCTTCCAAAAATAAGTAAGGTACATGATCATGTGCAACCAAAGTTGATATTGTCATCACATTTAACACATTTTTTTTAACACATTGTGAAAAACTAGGGTTTTTATTTTCAATCACAAGAAGGGATTATTTTGACTCTGGAAGTCAAATGTCCATTATCTCATGCTTTGCCAAAAAATATGAACCTACATGCATCACCTCCAACCAAACATTCAATATTGTCATTAAAATGCACCAACAAAATCATTTTTTTGTGAACATATTTAAATGCATGTGAAGAAACCTAATAATGCATGTGTAGAACCCTAATAAATGCATGTGTAGAACCCTAATAAATGCATGTGTATTAAATTTATTGAAAACCCATGGATCCCATCGTGATTGCAACAAATGGAATGAAGGAGGTGGAGATTGAAGATATTCAAAACTTGTGGGTGCCGCTATGAAGAACAATAGAGAAAATTAAATGCAACACGTTGGAAAATGAGAATGCAGGCGCTATTCTTCAATTTGATGTTGGCTCATGTGTGGAGTAAAGCCAATTTATAATGGTAATTATAGGAAAGGAGATGCATTATTGCAACCCAACTACCATTAAGTTTATGTAACTTTTCTGCCAACAACAATAAATACCTCGAAAATAGTGTCATGGTTTACATTAACATTGCTTAACATTAAGGAAGTGCTTTACAGTTTTACATCATGAGTGTACAAAAAAGAAAAAAAATGTTATTCAGTGATACTTAAGGTTTGACGAGGATATTTATTTCCACTTCTCGGCACCTGACGCTTGTAAGGGAACAAATGCTCAAAAACCCATATCTACATAGTTCATGTCATAAATTCATGTTAGTAACCACAAAATGGATAAGAAATCATTACACATACCAACTAAACCTTTTAAATTACCTGCATCAAGTATACACAACCACCAACATGGATATATGACGAATTACTTTTCCTCCTCATACACATAGAAGCAAAAAACAAACTATCAACTAGAAAGTCATAAACTAAACCCCCCAATTAAACCTACCCAATTGGCTCAGATCATCCACAACATTAAACAACCCACCAAGAACTAAACCCATTCTATTTGGAAATAAAACCTCTTACGTTCCTAACAAAATCTACAACTTGCAAAAGTCCTTTATGGAACCTTGGTTGCGACGTTTGACAATTTTACCATAAATCATTTTAACAGATACATTAATTGTTTGAAAAAAAACTCATACTCTTAAAAAAAAAATTGTTTTTGCTAAGTCAATTTTCTCTCCCACAACTTTGAGACCTATACCTAAAAAAACATCTAACACAATGAATAGGACAAGTGTAGACTTGACTGCAAAACCATGACTCCTCTCCACCCACCTACTACATAACTCCCTTAAAAGGCAGTGACTCAATTTCAGCTTCACATCCAACAAAATTAGCCAACCAAATGGGGTTGACTGAATATCACATTTTTCTTCAGCACCTAAACTTTTGTTCAAACTTCCAAAAAACTTTGTCCTGCAATAATGCCTAAACACATGCATTCATAAATACATATACAATTTACTAAGAATGTGATGTCATCGTCTTCCTTAAAAAATTAACCATCTTCTAAATCAAACCTTATCATCCACAACCGATTTTGCATGAATACTTTCATTAGTTGTCATTATATCCTAAAAAACATATTAATTCAACAATGAATACATCATTCAAAACCCAAAAAAAATCAAACAACATGAATCTTTCAAAAATAAACCAATTCAAAGAAAATGTATTTTGTACATGTATGTATGCAAGAAATTGACTTTGAAGCATTTGACACTCTGAATTGGAAGTTCTTATTGTTATTTTTAACACGCTTTGATTTTCATTCCTCATTTCTCAGTTGGATTAGTACAATCCTTCATTCATATATGCTTTCTATCAGGATAAATGGCAATCTGGTGGGTTTTTTTCTTTGTAGTAGAGGTATGAGACAGGGTGATCCTTTATCTCCCTTGCTTTTCTGCCTCACATAGGAGGTTCTGAGTAGAGGAATCTCTAAGCTTGTGAATGATTAGAAGATTCATCATATGGCTAGCCCTACAGGTTACTTCACTCCCTCTCACATCTTATGCGTTGATCACATCTTTGTTTTCTATAAGGTAGATAATAAGTCTCTTAGAAATTTGAGTATCTTCCTTAAAATTATGGTAATTTTTCTTGTCAATATGTTAATAATTCTAAAAGTAGTTTTTTCATCATGGATACTTCTGCAAGATTTGTTACCAAAGTTCAATGTCTTCTTTCTTGTAGTCGTGGAGCTTTACCTTTTAATTATTTAGGGGTGCTTATATTTGTTGGTGATCCAAAGTGTCGATTTTTTAAACCTTTGGCTGATAAATTCAAATTGAAGTTAGCATCTTGGAAAGGGAAATCTCTTAGCATGATGGGTCAGATCCAGTTGGTTAATATAGTGATTACTGATTTTCTAGCTTATAGTTTTAACATATATAAATGGTCGATTTCTATTCTTAAGCAAGTTGAGCAGTGGAGCAAAAAAATTATTTGGACTGGTGATATTATGAAAAAAAGGCATAACTACAGTTAATTAGGCTAAGATTTGTTCTCCTTTTGAGAATGGATGATTGAAGATTATTGATCTCCATCATGAAAATAATGCGTACCTTCTTAAACTTACTTGGAATTTTACTTATAGTAATAAACATTGGTCTCTTCTCTTGAAAGTTAGAGTTCTTAAATCAAAGTACCAGTTTAGAATGATTTATAGATCCTCCTTTATATGGCTTGGGATTAAATAGTTTTATGACACTATTCTTGAACATACTTCTTGGACTGTTGGTACAAGTACAATTTTTGGAATGATAAATGGTGTTACACTCCTTCTTTATTAATCATTGCAGGGGTACTTAATGGTTCTAGAATCTCGGATACAGCTTCTCAATTTTGGACTGGTAGTGATTGGAGTATTCCCTTGCCATTACGGCAGGTGCCTCATTTTTTGAACATATCATGATTAGGCTGGAACAAGATATTTCTAATTGGATTCTGGAAGATTCTAGGCATTTCACTCTTAAGTCAGTTAAGACTTTTTCTTGGATCTTGGAATTCCCTGTGGCTGAGGTAAACTCATTTAGTCTTCATATATACCTCATTCCAAAACTCTAGTTCTATGGAAAGTTTTTCATGCATGAATACCTATAGATCAATATATTTAGCATATAAGTTTGCATATATGTTTTATGTGTACGCTTTGTGAAAAGCAGGACGACTCTATTCACCATATATTTTTTTGAACTAATGTTATGCATATTTGGAGTTGGGTTCGACAAATTTTCCTTACTTCTCATTTGTCTAATGTGGAGGATCTTCTTTCTTTTATTAAAAGTGATGGTAGTCCTTTGGTTAATTTAATTAAATTTGTTGTGATAACCTTTTCTATTTGGATGATATGGCGTATGAGGAATTATGGTAGATTTTAGGTTAAAATTGATGTTTTTAGGGTCATTTCAGTCATTAAAGATCTCACTTGTCTAGTGGGTAATTTGTCTAAAAGTTCTATGTGAAATTATATGTTTGATTCAATGTGCTTAAGTTTTTTGGTATTAATACTCCTAGTGGTAAAGTTCTATCTCCTCTTCATTTTCGCTGGGAGTTTCCTTCTCCAGGCTGGGTTAAAATAAACATTGATGGTGCTACTAAGGGTTCTTCTGGTCTTGCTACTTGTGGAGGTATTTTCCGTGAGAGTATGGGGGAATTTATTGGTGGTTTCTCTTCTTTCCTTGGTGTTCAGGATGCTTTGATTGCTGAGTTTTATGAAGTTATACATGGTATTGAACAAGCTCAAAAATGGGTCTTACTAGTTTATGGCTTGATTGTGATTTTGCCTTGGTTTGTGTTGCATTTACTGCTGGGACTAATGTTCCTTGGATGCTTTGTAATAGGTGGAACACTTGTCTTAAATACTGCGGAAAATCAGGTTTAGGGTTTCTCACATTTTTCGTGAAGGGAATGCATGTGCTGATAAGCTTGCTAACTTCGGTTTTATTCATAGAGAGTATTTTTATTGGTATAATAGGCTTCCATCTAGTCTTTTCTTAGAGTTCTTTATTAATAGGTATAGATTACATATGTGCCGTTTTTGTTAATACATGGGTTTTGGTCTAGTCTCCCATATTTTCTTGTATTTCCTTTTATTCTTTTAATAATCTTTTTTCATGTGGTGGAAGATGATTATTGTTACTTGAGGTGTCAGCCTAGTTGAGATGTCAAGTTTCATAGTGATGCCTAACATGAGAGCTTTTATAAAAAAATGACTTTGGGTCACCACATAATAATACAAGGGTCACCATAGGGCAAATAACAGGGACAAACAATTTAGCTTATTCCCCACTTCATGCCCCATCCCAACCAACAGGAACACTAACTTCAGATTTCCAAAAACATATTCATCGCGTTTGTGCAAAAAGAGTAATGTGGGTCACCACATATTCCTACCATGGTCACCATATACTATCACTCTCTAAGCTGAGATTTCCATACTCTCATGGCCTCCAAACACCTCATTTAACTGACTTTCTCCCCACCTCATGCCCCACCACAACCACCAAGAACACTAACTTCAAATTTCTAGAAAATTCTTCACTGAGTATGTGTAGGAAGAGTAATCTGGGTCTCCACATACTAGCCCTCTCGAAGTTGACAATTCCATTCCCTCATGGCATCCAAACACCTCATTTAACTAACTTTCTCCCCACCTCATGCCCCACCCCAACCAAGAGGAACATTAACTTGAGATATCCAAAAAAATCTTCACTGCATGTATGTAAGAAAAGTAATATAGGTCACCACACATATTCCTACTAGAGTCACTACATACTGACACTGTCATATCCTCATGGACTCCATACACCTACTTTAACTGACTTTATCCTTACCTCATGCCCCACCCCAACTAATAGGAACACTAACTTGAAATTACCAGAAAAATCTTCACTGGGTTTGTGCATAAAGAGTAATATGGGTCACCACATATTCCTACTAGAGTCAACACATGTTGGCACTCTCTAAGTTGACACTACCATACCCTCATGGCCTCCAAACACCTCATTTAACTGAATTTCTCCCTATCTCATGCCACACCCCAACCAACAGGAACATTAACTTGAAATTACGAGAAAAATCTTCTCTAGGTCTGTGTAGGAAGAGTAATGTGGGTCACCATATATTCCTACTAAGGTCACCACATAGTGGCACTCTCTAAGTTGACAATGTCATTCCCTCATGGCATCCAAACACCTCATTTAACTAACTTTTTGCCCACCTCATGCCCCATCCAACCAACAGGAACACAAACTTCAAATTTCCAGAAAAATAAGTTTTAAATTTGTTGTTAGCTAAAAATAAATATTTTTTAATCGTCTTGCTGTTAACACTCTTTTTTTACCTTTCTTATCCAAGTCAAGATTAAATATTTTCCTTAAAAAATTTGGTTTCTTGATCAACCTAAGACTACAAAGAATGAATTTGCATTAATTATACACCAAGACACATATATTCAATAATCACTCACATGATTATCTATCTACGGTAACAATATGTAGTGACCGCTCTCTTTCTCTGTATACTCAACACTGAGTAAATTCACAATATCATAACTTCAGAAAAGGCCTTTTTTTGGAGAAAAAACATACATCCGTACACAAACTTTGGATCACCATATAATGTTACAAGGATCACCCTATAATGTTACAAGGGTCACCACAAGGCAGATAACAGGGACACACACTTTTGATTATTCATCACCCAACAAAAATCAAATAAGATCAATTTTTCACTTAATAAACCAATTAATAGAATATGTATTACCTTTGGTGAAACTAAATAGAACACTTAAATGTCAGGCAACCAATAGCGCCACCCAACCACCGGGAAAAGGGATGCCTAGGTTCCCGCTTGCCAACACTGACGAGGAAGAAGATGAACGAGAAAGGCTATAAAGAAAGGTGGAGGACCTACAAAACCTAGAACAGACGGTGGAAGAGATCCTAGAACAGAAGCTCGAGGAGAAGACCAAACAGATGTTGGAGGAGAAGAAGGCACTGAAGTTGGAGAAGTGGAGAAGAACTGGACAAACTAAATTCATAACGTAACCCCCAAAATGTTTTAACCTAAATTTAGAACGTAACTCCAAGCACCCAAATTTTAAATATTTTCATAATATTACAGCACATTTTGTGGGCCCCACAACATAATTAAAATATTATTATTTTTTGCCACATGGGCAATTGTATCCGGGGAACTCCAATTTGGAGTTGTCCAAATATCGGGACTCTAAGTATTATTAGAATTATGCTTATCAATAGCTAAGAAAGAATCCTTAAAAGGAAATTGTAATAGTTTGAACTTTTCTTTCCAATTACATCATGTTGTTAACTCTTCTCAAAAACTAAAAAAAAAACACTTTCTGGTGTTGTTGCCTAGTTTGGGCAATGAACAACATAAAGTGAATAAAAATATTTTTGAATATTTTTTATATTCAAACTTTTTATAAAAATGATAATGGACCTTTGTTCTTGCCGGTTGACTCAACCGTCGTTGACTTCAAAGGCAGATGGTGGCTCCTCCTATTTCCTAGTGGTTTTTGCTCCCTCCTCGAGTGGTCGAGAGTGGCTCCGTTAAAACAGAGGGGGCCTGACCTGTTGATTGCACTCCAACGATCAAGTCAGTATTAGGCTAAGAAACAGTAAATATGTAAAGCAGTTTCAGTCTTAGAAACGACGTACCTTTCTAGGGTTCTTACCACCCTTTATATAGGTTGTATCTAGGTCAACTCCTTGTCCCACGAGGATCACTCCAAGGAATGCCCTTTATCTCATAATCGTCTTTATCTTACTATTCCCTTGTTCATAACATGTTTTAACTGTTCTGGGACTATTTATGTTTTCTGCACTTTATGATTTATGTTCTTCGTTTTCGCATCTCTCTATTTTTTGAATGTTTCTAAAGCGCACCAACTCATTTCTCTAAACTCTGCCCTTTTCTTCCTCTTTCCTTCCCCTTCTTTAGCTTTTCTTCTCGAGATGGCTCCAACAAAACCTACTCAAAACCTAACTCCTTCCATCGACTACAAATCTCTATACCACTAGGCTCCTGACAGCCTTCTAGCTGAAACCTCCAACATCACCTCCTTTGAAGATATAACAACATATAAGGAGGGCGACACTAGCCATAAAACTTGTATTTTCGGAAAGGAGCATGACAGGTTCGTGAAGGTCCTGCCCTGTAAGAAAGGCGAACCTGTGTGTATTGATGAATCCTCGGACCCAGAAGGTCCCTTCTTCTTCATATATTCCACCGTCTTCAAAAGGCTCAAGCTTCGCCTACAATTCACTGGTTTCGAACGCGCCCTTCTTACCAAGGTCAACATGGCCCCTGCCCAGCTACATCCCAATAGTTGGGCATTCATCAGGGTCTTCTCTATTCATCAGGCTACCTGTGGATGTCTTTCTGTACTTCTTCGAGGCTAAGAGTTTAGGGAAGAAGTTGTTGATGAGCTTCAAAGGGGTCGCTAGTGTTGAATCAACTGTGTTCAAGCTTTGAAGAATCCAAATCCTTTGAGTTTGATGGAAAGCTGGATGTGCTTATTGTTGCTGAGGTGCTTTAGAATAGGATCTGAGGTAGATTATCTGTGTAAATCCACTCTTGATTGAATCCAAAGCTTAAACTATTTTCAAACCTTTTGAATTGAAAGTGTTTTTCAAACTAAGTGAAAAACAACCTGTTGTTTTGTCGAAACAATTGATTGTATTACTCTTAGGTGTTTTGAGAAAGGTTGAAAACTGTTTTTGGTGGTTGACTTGCTGTCAAACCAAAACAACCGATTGATTCGCACATTCAATCGATTGTTTGTTTTCAAATTATAACAGAAAACTGTTTTGTGCATTGACTGAGCTTTAAATGATTTTGTAACTGAATGCGATCCTGTTTTAAATGCTTTGACCAGTCTTTGAAAGCTATATTTGTTCATCTTTTGTAACAAACAAGAACTAAGATTTAATCATAGAAAAACATATTTGAGTTTTTCACTGATTTTGCTTTCAAGAGTTAAAGATTGCTTTGATCAAGAGAGAGTGGTATAGAATTTTCATTTGTATTGATTTCAGATAATTCTGTAACAAGTGTAATCCTTTTGTACTTTGTGTAAACTCTGGTGTGTGAGGCCGAGAAGTGTTGTGTGCTCTTGAGGTTGTCAAGATCAACATTCTTGGTGGTGTATGTGCTGAGCCAAAGGAAGTGTGTGTCTTGAGGGGATC
>Ga0123341_1001890_pt1 | contig 16542 bp, 16 predicted proteins | sample Turbeapinknodule_FD_89959 | JGI IMG/M metagenome (GOLD analysis project Ga0123341, IMG submission 89959) | Root nodule microbial communities of legume samples collected from Mexico - Turtle bean Mexico pink nodule | ecosystem: Host-associated > Plants > Roots > Nodule | place: Mexico: Nepantla...
GTTTTATACAATTAACCTAAACATAATATATTTTCATAATAAAATAAAATAATGTATAAAGTTATAATCATCCATTTATTTCATTGAAAATTAAAGCACACATAATAATGTTCAAAATTTTATATGTAATTGAAAATTAAAACACATAAAAAGTGCATACATCCCTAATTAGTTTTGCTTCCAGCACTTGATCCTATTACTTGATTAGGTGATGGAGCACCACTTCCATTATTTGATGCCTGAAATAAATAATTTTAAGTTAATGTAGGAAGCATGGTTCATACCACTTAGCCTTGTTGTGGATCCTTTGAAAGCAAGGTTGGGACAAGCTCCATATGATAGCCCTCTAACTCGACCCGGATGCTCCTTACCAAATATGACACCAATTGGATCTACTGGAGATATATCTAAATCACCTTTTGGATTTGTCAACATTAGTTCATCAACTTTTTCCTGGATAAAATTGAAAATAATCAAAAGAACAACATATACTTATTAGAATATATTATGGCAGCAGTAAACATAATGAAATGGTTGAATTCTCAACTACAACTACAACATAGATTCCAAACAGCATGAGCATTTGCATGTAATCAGGATGCTTACTCAGGAGCAAGATTTGATGTATGCAAGCAGTCCAATATATCATCATGATCAATACATCATCATCAAAGTAGTACAATATATCATCATGATCAATACATCATCATCAAAGCAGTCCAGTATATCATCATGATCAATACATCATCATCAAAGCAGTCCAGTATATCATCATGATCAATACATCATCATCAAAGCAGTCCAGTATATCATCATGATCAATACATCATAATCAAAGCAGTCCAGTATATCATCATGATCAATACATCATCATCAAAGCAGTCCAAACACTTAACCCCAATTTCCAGCGCATCATCATTCACAGATGTGCCATTTTTCCTCTTATGTGTGATCTTCCACATTTCAGCTTGTCCAATATTTTTACCAGTCTCAATTTTCTATATGTTCAACAATAATAATATAAGTATAATGTGATGGAAATTGTAATATATTAAAATAGAGAGCACAATATAAGTAAACAAATACCAAATTATTTCTTCTTCTTGACAAAGACATAACACCACCAGTGTGTGGAATAATTTGTCTCTTCCTTGTATCTCTATTTCTATTACACATGTTCTACAAAGTGAAAATGAAATCAGTGTTGTGTAAACTTAAATTAAGGTTATTAATAATAAAAAAACAGAGTTTACCATACCACTATAGAATACCTCAAACGATAATCAACAAAAACAACCCATTGTTCTATGTTTAATCCAGCTGGAATATTCTTGATGAGGTCACTTCTACTCATAAGTGGGTCATAAAATTCATTCCAAAGCTTGCATTTGTATTCCCTCCACAATTTCCCAATTTTAAACATAACATTTCTTTTAGCCAAATCTTCATTTACTTTGAAACAAAATCGAAACTTCAAAAAAAGAAAAGAAGTTAGTCCAAATGTATTGAATAAATTAAATTTATTTCAATGTAAGTTATATTACCTTTAGTGCACTCTCCCACATTGTATCCTTGTAAGTATCTAGCAAAGTTGACCACTTTTCAAAACTAATAGGGAACAATACATGATTTGTTGCTAGGTGACCACAAACTCCAACAAGTAGACCAGATGCTTCTCCAATTGGTTGAAAATTGTCATCATAGTTCACCACCACACGTAATCCGTTAGGTAGTTATGAGCATCCCTAACCTTCACCTTTAGTTTTTGACTAATTCCTTCCCCCTCTATAAAAATCCGAATACATTATTTTATGTGCAGTGAAACTTATTACATGTAAAGAAAAAAAAAAGATTTTACCTATAGCATCAACAAACCAATAGAGGTTTGATTGCCTTGATTTTTCTTGGTTGCACTCTTTTAGGTTTAGACTCAAAAGTTGGTTGTGCTGGTGCAAATTTAGAAGTTGGTGGAAGTACAGATTCAGATGATTCAAGATTTTCAAATTCAGTTTGTGGTTGTGGAACTTGTGAAGTTTGTGGTTGTGTAAGTTGTGAGGTTTGTTGATGAATAGATTGATAATCTTGTGGTAGTGGAGATCCAAATGGACTTGTGGAAGTAGTTCTTGGCTGGTCCTGTGTAGCAGAAGGCGTAACATTAATGTTTACATAGTTGGCCACAAATTTGTCTGAACCAGCAACTGACTTAAGCAAGTTCTTGATCCTTTTAGGTTTAGGCATATATGCACATAAAAATGAAGTAATCAACAACATAATTTAAATTTGAAGATATATTAAAAGTGAAGATATATTAAAATCATTGACTGAAGTTTCTTATAAGTTTTCATGGATAAAAATAAATGAAGAGATTCAACTCTACTTACGTAATCTTCTTTAGTGAAGAGTCGTGCTCCACAAATTACAAATTGCTAGAGTTAATTTATCAAACCATTAAGACAACAAACCAAAATGAAATTCACCACAACTGAAATCTCTAAGACCCAAAAATCAACAAAAGAAAACCATACCAATCCAATCCAATCAAATCAGATAACACTGGACAAATCGAACTCAGAAAGAATGTGATGAAAGAAGTAGAAAGGGAGCAACCAACCAGCATCTCAGTTCCACATTTCACATTGAAATCAAGCAACGAAACGAGATGACGAAAAAAACCTGAACAAGCTACCTTGTTGAAATGCAAATGCCGCAGATTTCCGCCCTCCTTCCACTACCTTCAGCGCCACCACATGAAATAGGTTTGGTTAGATTGAAATGAAAAAAAGTGTAGAAGTGGAAGTCGTTTTCGGATAATGAACAAATCCTTCCGCGGAGGCGCCGATGGAGGCGATTTCAGATAATCGCGAAAGGATTTCGTGAAGCATAAAGGATTTCGCGAGTACAACTTGGCGACAACTTCGCAAGTAGAGCTTCACAATTAGGGCTTCGTTAGGGTTTGAGTGTTTAGGCAGAGAGAGAGGTTTGAGCATTTAGGCAGAGCTTTGTTAGGGTTTGACTGTTTAGGCAGAGAGAGGGAAGAAACTTTCGTTTCCCAATAGTCAAACCAAATTTTAAAAAATAATTAGGAATAAACTAATTTCGGTTACAAAAAATATTTTCAAAAATAATTGGGAATAATGAGGGAAGGAAAACTTGTTTTTTATTCTGAAGGACAGTTGTGACAGTTGAAAATGACATATTTTGAAAGATAATTGTGACGGTTAGTCAAATGACGTATTATACTGTAATTTGTGGCGGTTATTAATAATCGTCACATTAAAACCGTCACTTTTTACACGATTTTTTGTAGTGTGAAATGCAAAGTTTGGCACATTATCTTCTTGAAACCTTTGATATAGCTGAGCAGGGAGGATTCTACCAAATCGACATTCGTAGTCTTAAGGGATTCCTTAGACCCTGGCTTTGTTCAAGTTCTCCTTGTAAGCATCCGAGATTCTCCTTGGCCTCCTTCTCTAAAGCACTCACGGTCGCCATCTCCATTTGGAGTAAGTCATTCTCGACCTCTAAATCCTCCATTTTATTCTTAGTTGAAAAAAGGGCTTCTTCAAACTCGGTCTTCGAGCTCTTTGATCTAGGTAGAGGACTTGACAACCTTAACCACGACACCCTCTCAGTGATACATGATGCCATGCATCTTGCCATCATTAAAACAGTCGAGTCAATGCTCCCTACCGGCCCAACATTATTCAAAAGTTCTACATCAAAAGGAATTAAAAATTGGTTAGCTCTGAAACACTGAACGTGGTGACCTTGCATATTGACATGCCATAACGAGTTTGAATGAGGGGTCGAAGTGAAGACATGGTCCAACATTGCGAAAGGACCGACTTTGCTCCTTATCATAAAGGACGGGGAGGAACCACTAGGGATGTTGGGCAGCGGAGGTGGAGGCAAAACTCTTAATGGAGAATCCGGAGCATGAGTAGAAGATTCGGGGGACTCCAAAATCACGACCTTAACGGGGTTGGAAGGCCGCGTTGCTTTTGTAGTTGAGGGTGAACCGGAAACACCCACAGAGGTCCTCTCGGTGGCCACTTTGCTCCTCTTGGACGGGTTGAAATTGAACAGAATGCCCTTGTCCAAGGAAGGAGTCCCCTTTTGAGATTAGGGTGCTTTAAAACCAAAACCCTTATCCATGAGTTTTGCATACAGAAAAACATAATTAGAAAATAAAAAAGGTAAGGAACATGATCCCAAAGCGCGAACCTTACCCTGAAAGGAGGCAACAGGGTCCTCAGTGGTAGGTATCCTTATGAGACCCCGACTGCTAATAGGTCGAGGAAGACTCTTAAGTATTGTTATGTCCAGCCTTTCCTTGTCGTCGATAAGGTGCTCGACTTTGGACTCAAACTTATACGATTTCTGCCAGATAAAAGAAACTTGACAAAACCATCAACATGGTAGGAAATCCTCCTCCTAGGGTCTTGATTACTCATAACCTTCATAAAAGGCTCTTAAAACCCTTAAAAGATGAGGAGTAAACTATGAATAGAGGACCATGTTGGGCACCTTTAAGAGAAACCCAAAGGGTCATGCTTTAACTGGTAAAAGTACATAAACTTATTTACAGTAGGACAAATATGATGGTATTCACACAGAAGCTGGAACTACTTCAGAAAAAACCAACTATTAGGGTGAAGTTGGATTGATGCTATGTTCATGATGGTTAACATACCACACTCAAAGGGGGTTAGGGGGAATGTGACTCCCATTTCCTTGAAAAATTACTCATACACGTATTTGAAGCTCAGACCATCACGGGAATGACTCCTATAAACCCTATCCTCTAAATCACATGCATCTACCTTAACATATTTTTCCATCTTAGCCGTGCAAAAATCATAAACATTGATTAACTCTTCAATAAGGCGAAGTGAGGTAAAATCGAAAGGGTACACATGCATTTCATCGGAAACCCAAAGATAGTTACAATTTGAGATGGGGAAAACCTATCCTTACGTTTCCTAGAGGTCTCACTATGAGCCATTTTTGCTTTAACTTTTTTCCCTCAGGTTCTCTTATAACAATGGCGGACGAAGGTTGGGTTTGAAGGAACTCCCTCTGATAAACAGTTAGATACAATTTGACTCGAGGATGACTCATTATCAATAGGAACAATATCTTGAGGGAGAATAACAGGGATATCAGCAACATGGGAATTATAAGGCGTATATGAAAAGGCCATGAAAATGTACCTAATGTGGAAAAGCAAGAAGCTGAAGCAAACCAAGGCAGAGGAACGAAACCCTTCGAAGAAGAAAATGGCAATGAAGGAAAAAGGAAACATGAATTAGAATAGGAAAAAGCAAAAGGTAAAAACCATAAGCGCGAAAAACTAGTGTCAACTCAAAAGGTGTTAAAAGATGATTCGAGAAGGAAATAATTAAGGAGAAACTGAAGAGACGTGATAGTAACTGTCGTCGTAATGATGCGTCATTACAATATAAATTACCTTTATTTTTCCTTGTTATTTCAAAGTGGAATCGTGGAAACAACCTGCCCGACTTGTCAAGAGGAACACCTCTCCCAGTAACCACTAGACTCACGGGTATCAACTTCGAGTTCGGCAGTGTGGCAGCTCGTTCATACCTCAGTATCAATCCACCTGGGTATCACCTCGACTTCCGAGTTTGGGGACTTGTGTACCTACCCATCATAAAGTCGGGGATGTCATTAGCTCGAAGTGATTATCGATATTCTATAACCAGGCTCTAATTACCATAAATGTCAATAATGAGTTGAACGACCAATTTAATAGGTTATAATGGTTGAGCTGCTACCTATAGACCATAATGACTATCATAAAGTCAACCTGAGAGCCACTATCCGAAAGGCTTATAAATGCAAATTCTTCAACAAGTACATTTTATCTTATTCAATACATCTATACACTATTCTTTGTCACACATATTATTATATTTTGCATTTTTACTAACTTAAGCATAAAAAAAAATATTGTTTAGGTGAACTTCCTCGTCTATTTAGAGACCAACCAAACATTCATTTGCAAAAAAATACCAAACACATTTCCAATAAAAACAATTATTATTTTTGCTTAAAAAAGTAAAAAAATAATATTATCAATATACTCCAACAAGAAAACTGAAAACATATTTTATTTTCACAATACTGTACTTTATTTAACTACTAAAGTTACTATATATATAAATATATAAATGACTGTGCCGCGACAAGATCGAGTGCGCGACCGAGACCCATCGACTCATTGAGGCCACGGAGCTGACTCAACGGCTACCAGTATTCGGCCGCGCGTGTTGTGCCTTGTTCGGTGTTGGTGTCATGAGCCAATCCCTAATCTAAGCCCACACCACTATTCATTGTCCCCTTTTATCTATCTTTTCTGGTTTCCCCTTCTGAATTGATAGTAGAATCGACGAATCCATTGTTGTCTGGTTTCAATTTTCAATATTCAAATGTTGGGTGGTTTGTACGGAGACCTTCCTCCACCTTCGTCTGCGGAGGAAGACAACAAAGCCACTCCCAATGTCTGGTCTTCCAGCACCAAGATGGCCCCTGCCACGCTCCGCAAGCCTGCCTCACTCTTCGCGCCTCCCCAAACCCTCCTCCGAACTCAGCCCAAGCCCAAGCCCGTTGTTGCCAACCCTAAGGCCCTTCTTTCCCCCACGCCCGCTCCGCCTCCCGACGAAGCCCTCCAACCCGCTCTCGTCGGCGTCCAGTCCACCGTTCTCGAGGAGTACGACCCGGCCCGGCCCAACGACTACGAGGAGTACCGCCGCGACCGCAAGCGCAAGGCCCGTGAGGCCGAGATGCTGCGCGAGCTCGAACGCCGCCGCCAGGAGGAGGAGGACGAAGAGAGGGAGCGCGAGAAGGAACGAGAGCGAGATAGGGAGTACAATGAGTCGAGGTTGAATGTTTCCGGCGAAGAGGCGTGGAGGAGACGCGCCGTAATGAGTGGGGCCGTGCCGAGATCGCCGTCACCGCCGCCGACGGCGAATTCGGACGGGTTTAGCATTGGGAAGTCTGAGACAGGAGGTTTGGGAGTGGGGGCGGGTGGGCAGATGACGGCGGCGCAGAGGATGATGGCGAAGATGGGGTGGAAGGAGGGGCAGGGACTTGGGAAGCAGGAGCAGGGGATTACCACTCCTTTGATGGCAAAGAAAACGGATAGAAGAGCTGGGGTTATTGTGAATGCTAGTGATAACAGCAAGAAAGTGAAGAGTGTTAACATCAATGGAGTGCCTACCAAGGTGCTGCTGCTTAGGAATATGGTATGTTACATCTGTTTATTGGGTGCGTTTTGATATGATAAGTGCTTGTTTGTGTAATTGTGTTGAATTCATTCGAGTGCTTTTGGATATTGATCTTTAGTGATGTTGAAAGTTTCTCAGTCAGGATTGTGTTTTATGAGGTAACTAGTGAGCTTGTGTTATGGCTGATTCTCTTCTTGATTTTGGTCAATTCCTTTGGATGTTGCTGCCTTAGATGAACCGTCTTGTGTTAACTTCAGATAGGATGTAATTTTCGCATTTTTGTTGCTTGTGATATCCGTATATTTTGGTCTGCCTGATGTGGAGTTTCCGTTAAAAATTATTACGAGTTAATTTGTTATTTTGCACGCGATGAGGCCTTGTGATGTCTTGGCTTGGTCAGTGATGGATGTGGTTTTAATAATCGTGATGAGTGATGGATTTAATGATATGAGCTATGGTTTTCAGTGCTTCTATTATTTAACTTTACAATGAATGCGTCAAGCTTTTTATTAGGTTTTCATTCTGCTGATCAGCTTCCTTTATCATATAGAAATTGTGTTTCACTTGTATACATATTATAGGTTGTCAAACTTGAGTAAATTCATGGAGGCCTTGACTGTATACTTGCAGTAGTTTACTCAATATAAAATTCATAAATCATTCTGACATATACTCCCAATTCCTAAAATTATTATACCATAGACATTGCAAGATAAATCCAAAATATACTGCCAATTCCTGAAATTTAAAATGCTGAAACTTGAAATTAATGCTCTCAGAATTTCAGCCTTTCTCAAACATATAAAATATAGACAACATAGAGAAACAAAAAAACAGGGCTGTAAGCAGTTTGCAGTTCTGTTTGAGCTGAGAGACCCCCATGCAGAGGAAATCAACCATAGCAAATCAAAATAAACTTGTGTACGAGTAGACTGAGAACAAGCCTTAATGTTCGTTTTTTTGTGTTTTGAGACTCAAATAATGACATCAATAACTGTTGTTTTGAGTAAAATAATTTTACCCTAATGTGCTTGTGAGCTCGTTACTGAACTCATGAGATTGACTGAGTTCAAACGAGTTTGTGTGAGTTGACTCAAGCTTGTTCAAATAGGATTCTGCAACTGAGTTAAACAGTTGTGTCATCATGGGCATGTAAACTCATCCAAGTCTGAGTTAGCATTCTAGCTTGATAATCATGTTCATATTAATTGTCCTAACTTTAGTATTTCTGGTGATGTTTTTGAGATTTGGCATGCAAATGCTATACCAATAATTGCTAAACTTGAAGGTATAGAAAATATGCTTCTTGTGATGTTTATGCCATCCATATAAATAAGGTTGATTCATTGATAGGGGATTGATGCGGATAGAAAACCAAATTAACAACATTAACATGAGTCATGCCAAATTCTTGAATAACGTTTTAAAGCAGACTAACCAAACTCAAGGGCACTGCTTTTGGGTCTGTAACAAGGATTTATGAGCCCATTGAGATTTTCCCCAAACAACAAAACTAGGAGGTTTCTCCAGTGTAAACTTCCTCCTATAAATTACATGGAAGACATTCTTTTTGTCAAGGTAATAAAGAGGTCAATGTTGGATCAAATTAGAAGCCATGGTGAGGAAGAATCAAATTGAGGCTTTCTTTGAAACTAGAGAAAAATGCTTTTCTGTAGCCATTGCCATAGATTTGTGTACTGTACTTGGATGCTATGTGAGACTTCAAATGGTCAATACAGCCTATGGAGACCGACATAGCTACGTCAACTATAAACAACCATTGACAATTAGCTGTTATTGGTTGTGCTTTAGAATGTGGGGCAGACATTTAATCTGTAACTGCTTGCAGCCAACTATGATGATATAAGGCTTCACTTGAGGTTTTAGGAATACAGAGGACATGCTTGAAATAGAAGTGTAGTATTGTGCAAAACGTGTTTCTACCTGGTGTTTCACATGCTTCTTGTGCATGATATGTTTTTAGTTGATAAGACTAGAGAAGGGGTACACTCTAAATTTGAGTGGTGGAGTAAAGCCTAGCAATGTGAAGTGTAGGGTTTTAGTTAAGTATATAAAAGAGAACGTGTATGGAACAAAAGTTCATTAAGATGCAACTTAATATTTAAAGTTGTAAATAGGGGATGGCATTATAAACAAGTTGCATGGTTTATGTATCTTGGATCCATCTTTCACATTTAGGCTCTAGTTGGGTGGATGAATATATGTTTTATAATTTGGGATGGTAAAGTGACTTTCAAACTCATTAAAGTTATCCTCCTGGGTGTTGTAGGGTCATAAATGTTTTATGGTAGTGAATGTTGAGAAGTGTGAACAAAAGTTAAGAAGAACTAAATAAGTGTAGAAGAGATGAAAATGAATAATAGTCTTATACCACTGGATGAGGTAGGTGTGGATGAATACAAGAAAAAATAATAAGGAATGAATGTACGAAAGAGAAAGTGATCACACAAGGTGTGCTTCATGTGACTCATTTAGGTCTAAATGACTTGCCTAGGTTAATTAGGAGTCTTCTAGAAGCCCTAATTTAACCTAGGTTGGTTTTTAGATGCCTAAATCCAACCCTAATTACAATTAAGAAAAAAATTACAAGTAAAATTCCTATTCTACTTTTGACAAGAAAATAAATTCTACTCTACAATTCTATACTAGGTTTATGGCATTTTGAACATGTATAGGAAGGTTTCTCTGCCATCAGTAGCAGAGTCCCAGTCTTTTTGTATCTTCCTTGCCATGGACCTAGTAGTTGGACCTGAACTTGGGCCTTAGCTTGGCCTTCTTCCATCAGTTAATCCCTTTAACTTCCATGGTAAAGGAGTAATAAGTTCTGTTTCTTTTGGAAAGTTTAGGTTATGATCTTGATTTTTAACTAAGTCATTTTTACTTTGTGCATGTACTGTAATGTTTGATACAGTATTTCTGGACTCGTTTCGCACACAGTTTGTATATGCTGTAGACTGTCTGGATACTGGATTTTAAAACATATTCGTGTGCATCATTTGTTTCCTCCTTTGCACATTACAAAGTCCTAGGATTTGATCACTAAAGGGTAACAAATCAGATTGATGTGTTTATATGATCATGTTTTTGTTGACAATGATCAACAGACTTCTTCTTTGAAGTCTGTGCGGAGAAGGAAATAAATAATAGTTACAAAAGCCAGCGTAAAAAAACTGTGATGCAAACATATGTACTGAAGAGCTTTCCAATTCCAAAAGTTGAAATCTTTTTACATTGAATTTTAGTGGATACAATAGTTATGATTTCCTTCACGAGTTCGTGTGTTCACAAGAGACCCTAGGTGGTGTGTTTGTATCCTGAAATTATACTTGGATTTTATTTGGATAAAATTTTCCACGAATTTTTATTAATAAGAGAACAAAATAAGAAGGTACATTGAATTGAGCTTCCACCCGTCAGTTGTTTAAATCTACTCAGCACCTTGTCTTTTACACAAGTTAGAAGAGAAGTTTGTATAAATTAAGTACATAAGTTGTATTAACTTTTTAAAATAATTTAATTCATTTGCATTTTTATTTTCTTCTCCTACACCTATAAAGAATATTAACCTAATAATTCCCTTTCAAGTATGCATTTGCATACTGTGTGATGCCTTACCAGTTAATCTATGCCATGAAAATCTTAATAATGATTGCATAAGTCATCCTAAAATGGATGTGGCATTGTTGCAGTTTAATTGATCGTAGATGACTCACTAATGCGTGCTTTCTTGTTGAAGGTGGGTCCTGGTGAGGTAGACGACGAGCTGGAAGATGAGGTAGGATCAGAATGTGCCAAGTATGGAACTGTAACACGAGTTCTGATATTTGAGATAACAGAACCAAATTTCCCCACTAATGAAGCTGTAAGAATATTTGTGCAATTTGAGAGATCCGAAGAAACAACTAAAGCGCTTATTGACCTCGATGGTCGATATTTTGGGGGAAGAGTGGTGCGTGCCTCGTTTTATGACGAGGAGAAGTTTAGCAAGAATGAGTTAGCTCCAATGCCTGGAGAAATTCCTGGCTTCACCTGAAAGAACAGCGCGTTATTTTTGTAAGGTCCTTAGTGAAATGCACTGAAGACTTGAAATCGAGGTTTATCTTAATTACATGATAGTTGAGCATTGTCTGAAGCTTAGTCTTGGTCCATGTGTTTGTAATAGTGACAAAGGATTGTCGCTCAGGTAATTACTATGATCACAAGAACATTGAAAGTTCCTTACTAGTGCTAATGTTGTTGCTCTACATTCGAAGTTCTTTAATATTGATTGGAGATTAAGGTAGCATTGAACGAACATTAGTACGGGTACAATGTTTTAAAATTGACTTTTAAGTGATCTTGATTAAGTTATATATAAAGTGATTTATGGTTTAAAAAATTAGTTTAACTGAATTTCTTTTGTCGTTTAACATGCTTTTAAAGACAAGTAACTTTGATTTGAGACAGTCATTATTGTTGTTGTTATTTTAATTCTACCAAAAACAACTTTAGTTTGACATAAATGTGCGTCTGGGACACAAAATGTTTATCCAAATATAGTGTATAATGATCAAATCAGCTTATAATAGAGACATTGAGAGTTTATTTGAAAGGGAAAAGCGATTGTCCGATCTCTACCCATAAACAATAACATAATCAAACAAGGAACACAACCCAGAGTAAAGCAAAAAAATAGCATTCAATGTTAGCCCAGAAAGTACTAATTTGTGACTCTGACCATAATAAAATTCAAGTTGTATTTAGAAACGGAACATAGCACAACTTTACTATTCGTAACAAGTTGCGGCAGCAACTAATTCCCTTCACTCAAGTCCTTAACCATCTCAGAATGAAAAGGAAAATAAAATGCATTAGATGGTTAAAAAATACTAGTTAAGGACAATTGGCATTTCTCGACTCTGACCCGTGATCATTTCATTTTCAAGAATTTCGGATGGAATGTCACCTCTAAGAATCTGAACTTCAAAGATTATTTTCTTGTCACTGCTTTCCATGAGATCAAAAATGCATGCATCTCCAATCCTCAAACAATTTTCAACAGCAAACTTTTTCCATCCTGCGACATTAAAAACCTGCTGTTTGTTTTGTCCACAATACACCATGTCCCAGCTCTTGCCCATATAGGTGAGTATGGTGGGGACCTCACAAGAAGGAAGTTCTAACCGTAAGTTGGACGCAAGCCACTATATACCAACAAATAAAAATATTTAAAATGATTATCCCATGTAAAATGTATGAAAGAAGAGTATAAAATATTAATAGTCTTGTGTTTCAATGTGTGCATGATGTCTCAAGACTTAGTAAATAAATAAATTTTCTGCGTGATACAGAAAATAGACCTTTATGAAACAACAAATTCAACTCCAACGTTTCCTACCATTAAACCAAATGTGGTAAAATCAGTGGCCATGATCAAGACTAAGACATAATGATGCATCAACAAAAAAAACATTAGAATTGAAGTCACGCTTGTCCCCTTTTTCATTTGTTTAATCTGTTTTGCCTTTATGTTGATGTACACAAACATACATCCCTGCTGGTCTCTAATCCATGATCTTAAATTCAACTCCACTGGTAGAAGTAGGAAGAAAGAGTGCTATTAGACAACATTATAGCCAATTGACTTCTATATCTCTTTTGTCTTTCGCACTAAAATGAACCAAATGGGATATGAGGTCTATAAACCAAGTGCCAAATTACCATATAATAACGGGGACAGAGATTTGTAGGTGAAAGAATATTATGACTGTATGGTTTTCCTGAAAGTGGTTTAACCTCATCCCATTGCAAATTTGTTGTATGATCAGGCAGCTGTGGTAAGGGGACTTCCTTTTCCAATGCAACTCTGCCACTAGCTACTGCATAAAGAAAACTTAGTCTGCAAATCTTTCATATATCTAGATAAATAAGATTGATGCATGTAATATAAATGGTTTCCAGAATCACCTCTCAAACATTGGTTATTTTTTCAAAATGTTGGTTGGCTAATACAAAAGAATGATGAACTCTCAAGTTTGCAAAATTGATATGAAACAGTAAGTTCAGTAATCATAGAAGGAAAACAATTTGAAATGGATTACTGCTAATAAGCCAAGTCAATAATCTGATTTTTAGCTCATGTATAAATTATAGTTTTAGTTTGAGACATTAATTTCATTTTCCTTCAAGTTTTCTTTCTTATAAGGTTAACTCCGCAGAGCCCCTCACTTAGTGCAAGACTCAGAGATCAAATTTTGCTTTACAAAGGAAGTTTATGACATTATATTAAAGGACATGATAATACTATAGCCACAGCATAAACCCAAAAACCTTTCAAGGAATGTCTGTATATTTACATACACATTGAGATATTCTATATTTAAAATGTGAACTTATTGAGTGTATTCGAAACTATCTGAGAATTTTATAAATAAGTCTCCAAAGTCTAAACTATTTTCTTAATTGGGCTATTAATCATATCATTTATTAAATTAAATTCCTAAAATTTTTGCAAGGTTAAATTAATCAGTAAGACCATGAGCTATCTATGAATTAATTAATAAAATCCTAAATTACTTATTTTTCTAATTATGTCCCTTAAAAATAGGTCCTTGGATTACTTTTTTTGTCTTAAAATTGCCACAAACTGATAACTTTTGGTGGCTTTAGAAATTTTAGGGACTCGACCAAAACAGATTTCTTTATCAGGAACCTAGTTAAAACAATAATAATTTAAAGACCCATTTGAAAATTCAAAAATAGTTCATGGACATATTGAGTAATATAACCTTTTTAAAACCATTGTTAATTTTTTTAGCTGGTTCAAAGGGTTACAAATTTACAGTAAATGAATTTCTTTTGTAACCATTTAGTCAGTAATTAAATTTAAAGATATTAAAAGTTCTAAAATAATTTAGGGAAAATTGAGTAATTTCTCCTATTTAAAATTACAACTTGAACGCAATTTCTCATCAGCATCCCCAATAAACAGAGTTCCATCTTTGGGTTTCAGATATACACAGTAATGAATAACACAACTCATGCAGATGCACTACTAAAAGTTGAAATAATCAGAATGCTTTTGTTGGCCGGCATGCACTTTGTTTTGTTGGATTGTGAAAATAGGGGAAAAAGTGCATTGCATGAATATTGTGATGAGAAGAAGATAAGGCATAAAAGCAGTAGCAAGATCACCTCTTCCATTTGATCTGCGAGAAGACATTGTGGAGCAGCTACTATGACCTGAAAAATTGAAAGAAATGAAAGTGTATAAGGTGGCAAAACGAAGGAAGCAAAACCGAAGATGGTGGGCTCAAAACTACCCAACTCTTGAACCAGTTGAAGCCTCTGCCTCAAGTGACGTCACAATCTTCTCCTATATATACCTTTTTTTATCAAAAATTTTAAGAAGTATACTTTTTAAAAAAAAATAACAAAACAAAATGTATGTCAACTTTATCTTCGTGTTCAAAATTTGATTTTTGGAATCGAATTTTGCCCTCTATTTATCTTTTTATCCAGGTCAGTTTGGAAAAGTAAGTCAAAATTTGACTAATTAAAATTTTATTTTTTAAAAGTAGGGAAAATCAATTATATTAAAATAACAAAAATGTAATTAAAATGAAAAGCTACACAGAAAGAAACTTGAGAATATGGTTGAGGTTATTGTTGTCTTTAATCAAATGTGAAATTTTTATACATTATGTTTGTGGATGTATTAATTCTCTTTTTAAGTAACAAATTATTCGTTATATACAAATACCTTGTTTAAACAATGTTGTCTCGTGATTATTTATATTTATGTTTGGATGAAAATTTGATTTTTTTTAAGCCTTAATCATAAAGCAGTAAAACAGTCAATAATAGTAATGTTCAAAAGCAGTAAACACAATTAAGAACATTACAACTTCCTAACAATACTTCTCCCCCTATTTGTCTCATCAAATAGACAAATGGTAGGATTAAAAACAATACAAAAAAAAATGTTAAGCTAAAAAGAAGGGCTATCCTCCCTTTGAAATTGCAATTCCATAATTTGTCTCTGGACTTCTTCAATTTGTTCATCCAGAGTAGAGAACTGTGTATCCATGTTGGTAAACCTTGACTCGCACATCTCATAGAGATTCCTTTGATTGTCAGCAAAGGTATCCATTCTATTGATCATTTGCATTTCAAAGGATGACATGTTTGGCATTCTTTCTGTTAGAATGTATGGCTTTAAACTAGAGGGGGGTGAATGATTTAAAGGGGGTTTTCGCAAAATTTTTAAGATAGAATGAAATTCTTTGCAAGAAACCAGATTAGGAATTCAGTTAGCCAAGAACAAAGCTCAAAACAGTAAAGCACCAAAAAAACAATCGGTTGTTTTGCAGAAACAATTGGTTGTTTATACAAGTAAAAATAACAACAACTGAAATTAATGAGTTTAAGGAAGAGAGATATGCACAAACCGTTTATACTGGTTCACTCTTAAACCAAGAGCTACATCAAGTTTCCCAGAAACCACTAGGGAATCCACTAGATAATCAAATCCAGATTTCATACACACACCACCAAAGAAGTGACCTTGATCCCCTTAAGAAACACACTTCCTTTGGCTCAGCACACACACACCAAGAATGTTGACCTTGACAACCTCAAGAGCACACAACCTTTCTTGGCTTTACAACACTAGAATGTACACAAATTACAGAACGAATTACACTGTTACAGAATCAACTGAAATCAATACAGAGTAATCCTATTCTACTTCTCTCTTGAATAACCAAAGCTCTTAGGGAAAACTCAAATGCTTGAAAGCTCTTTGAACAACTCAAATTTGTTTTTCTTTCTTGTTGTTTGTTATAAAACATTAACAAACTATTTATAGTATTCAAATCTTGGTTAAAGCATTTAAAGCAGAAGCGTATTCGATTATGAAATCAATTAAAGCTTATTCAACTAACAAAACTGATTTTCTTAGGATTTCAAACAAACAATCGGTTGAAAGAGCGAATCAATCGGTTGTTTTGGTTTGACAGCAAGTCAACCATCCAAAACATTTTCAAAACTCTTTCAAAAATACCTAAGTATAAAACAATCGGTTGTTTCGAAAAAACAAAAGGTTGTTTTTCACTTAGTTTGAAAAATACTTTAAACTTAAAAGATTTGAAAACACTTAAGCTTTAAATTCAACAAAGAGTGGATTACAAAGATAATCTACCCCAGATCCTATTCTAAAGCACATCAGCAACATCAAGCAACTCCAGCCTTCCATCAAAAGCTAGGATTTGGATTCTTCAAAGCTTGAACA
>Ga0123341_1001891_pt1 | contig 16535 bp, 14 predicted proteins | sample Turbeapinknodule_FD_89959 | JGI IMG/M metagenome (GOLD analysis project Ga0123341, IMG submission 89959) | Root nodule microbial communities of legume samples collected from Mexico - Turtle bean Mexico pink nodule | ecosystem: Host-associated > Plants > Roots > Nodule | place: Mexico: Nepantla...
ATAACTAATTAGATACTAATTTAAAAACTATTTATCAATAATATAAATTAATTTAAATATTAATAATTTTTTAGTTTTTAAAATAATATCTAATTTTATCAATATAAAAATTAATTATTTTTTATTTTTAAAATTAATTTTTATTTAATGATGTTTTAAAAAAATATTATTATAGTGTTAATACAAGATAATATTTTTCCAAATTGAATAAATAATCTCGAAACCAAGAAAAACATAGTATTTTGGACCAACATTTAAACCTTAAATGTAATCTGAATATGAACTAAACATCATCATTATTTGCACGTTTTAACATGAAACTGAATAAACTAAGTCAAAAAGTCATTTTTTTTCAAAATTGGCTACCTCACTCAGTGAACAGAGTCAACACAACATGGTTCTCCACCTACCCAGCTACCCCCACCTTCCTCAATTCTTATATATATATTGTTAGCAGTAGCAGTAACAGCAGTAGCAGAGCAGAGTGAATAATCAGTTATTGAAAAGCAGTTTTGAAGAGAAGGAATGGGGAAAAGCAAGGTTCTTGTGGTGGGGGGAACAGGGTACATAGGGAGGAGGATAGTAAGGGCATGTTTGGCTGAGGGGCATGAAACATATGTGGTTCAACGCCCAGAGTTGGGCCTTCAAATTGAAAAGCTGCAGATGCTGCTCTCCTTCAAGAAACAAGGTGCTCATCTTGTTGAAGCCTCTTTTTCTGATCACAAAAGCCTTGTGGATGCAGTGAAGAAGGTTGATGTTGTCATCAGTGCCATCTCTGGTGTTCACTTCAGAACCCACTGCATCACTCTGCAACTCAAACTCGTCCATGCCATCAAAGAAGCTGGAAACGTTAAGGTCAACCCTTCTTTTTCTTTTCTTCTTTCAGGACTATTTCTTTTACAAAACACGGATATATTAATACGATATGTACATGTATAATCCGTATATGTTTCAGTTTTTTTAGTAGAAAGATGTTTTTCATTAGTGATTCAAAATAATTTGTTCTTAGTATGTCTGATACGTGTGTCCGATACAGACATGCTAGAGAGGAGTGTGCGAGCTTCATAGATTTTTTATTTTATAATTTATAAGTTACAAAATTCTTCAATTTAGCAGTAGCATTAGCATAGACGCAGCAATTGATAGTAATGTATTATTTATTACCTCAGATTTTTGTTTAATTCAGCACTTTGCATGTGGAGTGATTCCCTTACCTACTGCACAAGACAAATATACTTGATATAGTAATATTTTCATCCTTTATCATGCATAAAATAATAGAGAAATCAGATACTTTTGTTAAACCACAGTTTTTCCATTCCTTCCATAACATGATCATCATTCATGTAATATAATGTGGTGTCCCACTTGTACTAGTTATCTTTACCCTTCATGTAAGGGGTTATTTTACTTTGTTATGATGAAAATCAGAAGAATTAGTTCAATTGCTGCGTCTATGCAGGATTAATTATATAGCTTTACACATCTTAACATGTACTGTATCTTTATTATCTGTGACTTGTTACACCATTTACACTACTGGAATGGAATCACATTCTTCGTAGCTCCATTAGTTATCTTTGTTTCCACTCTCTGATAATTATAGATGGACATGGACACAAATTACTAAACAATATCTAATGTTGATATGTTGAAAATCTTGCATCAAATTACAACCAAAAAAAGAAACAACTAAAATCGAACAATTTTGAAATTGTATTGAACAAAACTTTTAATTTGCAGGTGTCATAGTTACATTTTTCATATCTAATACAATGTTTGTGCTCCATGCAGCGTTTCTTGCCTTCTGAATTTGGACTAGACCCAGCAAGGATGGGAGATGCATTAGAACCAGGAAGGGTAACATTTGAAGATAAAATGGCTGTGAGGAAAGCAATAGAGGAAGCCAACATTCCTTTTACTTACATCTCTGCAAACCTTTTTGCTGGATACTTTGCTGGCAGCCTCTCTCAGATGGGGTGTTTTGTCCCTCCAAGGGACAAGGTGCATCTCTTTGGGGATGGCACTCTCAAAGGTCAGTACCAAAGTTTCAATAAATGATTGTGATTTTTGAGTCACCACATTTCAATAATAGATATCTTTTATTATATTGTGACATTCTGTGATGATTGCAGCTGTTTTTCTGGATGAAGATGATGTTGCAACATACACAGTGAAAGCAATAGATGATCCACGAACCCTTAACAAAACGTTGTACCTAAGGCCACCGGAAAATATTCTGTCCCAAGCAGAGCTTATTGGAATTTGGGAGAAACTCATTGGAAAGGAACTGGAGAAGACATACATTCCTCCAGAAGGCTTTCTTACAACACTGAAAGGTAACACATCCAATTTTTATTTGGAAAAAGTAACTTTATTTTCTTAGACCATTCGTTTTGATTTGTAATTGTTCTGAATTTGATTTGCAGGGTTGGATTACAAACTTCAAGTAGGGATTGGGCACTTTTATCATATATTCTATGAGGGGTGTTTAACAAATTTTGAAATTGGAGAAGAGGGTGCAGAAGCTTCCAAGCTTTACCCTGAAGTGAACTACACACGCATGGATGAGTACCTCAAAATTTATGTGTAAAATGAACTCCCACACGGTTTTTAGCAGAAAAATTCTTAATTTAAGGGGATTTTTTTGTGGGAGAAAGTGGATTTTTCTGATTTTGAAATGTAAACGAGTTTAATTACTCTATCATTAAATAATCTCTATTGTTTTTGAGAGGTAATGAAGACAAAGTTACTTATAAAAAGACACGTTGTCTTTTTATCTTCAACCAAATTTGTTTTGTTTTAAACGATAAATGATAAATAATTATATATTGAATAAAAAATAAATTTAAACGAGATTATTAAAACCTATAATTTTTTTCAACAAGTCATCTTACTCCTCTTACATCAGGTATCACTCGTAATTTTTATACTCATAACTATGTTGCTTCTGATAATACATTAAAATGAAATTTGAGCAGAGTGAGCATATTCATACTACAAAATAAGTTCAGATTCTATGATAGTGCTACCATGTACTAGTTGGGAATTCTAAAACCAAGGCTGCAGCTGCTGCTGCTTCTGCTTCAGAACCTGCTGCTGCTAATGCTATATTATACAACCTCTAAAGCCTTTTCTAAGGGTGGTTTCATCCAAATTCCTTCCAATGAAAACGAGCTTGTTTGTCCTCTTCTCGTTAGGTTCCCATGTTTTTCCTGGACAGCCATCCAACATAGAATGCACCCCCTGAAAGTATTAGGGAAAATGGGGTAAGAGGACCTACGCACCTGGGAATGTTGTAGTAATTGAGTTTTGAAAGGCACGGAAAAGGAGGGTAGACATATTTTTCTTAAATTAGGAGAATTATATAACATTTATTTATAACAATAAACAAAATATTTACACATTTAAGTTTATGTTAATCTACCATTTTGTTTATTTTAAAATTTATCCAATAAAAGAATTGATTAGAAATAAAAAATATAGCCTCCCTCCCAAACATATCTTTAAAAAAACTGTAGATAGGTAAATTGAGAGAACCTGAAACACATATCTCTGATCAGAACCATCCACTGACAACACACCTTTCATTCTGTATAGGTCCTCTCCATTTTCTTCAATCACTCTCTCAAGCCAATCGTCAACCTAGACCATCGTATAAAAGGAAAGCGAGGATAAGTTCAGCCATTAACAAAAGCACCAAAGATGCAAAGGTTGAAGCATGTCAAATGCACTCAAAGCAACTCAGTGATTTTATACTATTTTGCGAAGGGTTAAAAAGAAAAAGGGCAACAATTACCTCATCAAGATCAAGAGTTCCCTCTGCAACTATACTGACACTGGAGACAGAAGAATCATGCACATGGTCATGATGGTGATGGTGATGGTGATGTCCTTCGTGTTCTGTGGATATACTGGAAAGATCAAGTCATGCAGCACCACAACAGAACAAACGCATAAAAATACTCTGGAAACCTAATTTATCAAACAAGTTGTGCAGCCTTTGTTGTTGTTGTCATATATGAATTCCACCTAGGATTGGACATGGGGCAGGGGAGTCCAGTGTCAAAATAGGCATATCCTTGCTTTGAGTAGTAATTAATAAACTTATGGATGCAGTGCCTTTTTTAGGAATAATTTACTAAGGTATTTGGCTATGTTGGACATATGGTCCCTTGGTGAAAATATTTGAGATGCTTTGATAATTATATGATCGATATTTCCTTTGTTTAGATGATTACATGGTTGATATGGAGGAACACTCTGTCATAGAGAAGTTCTATAGGTTTATCGGGAGAGTACCATGCCAAGGAGTTGTTGTCCTAAATAAAATGCGCCAAATATACAAGCTAGACTTTCTAATTGGGAGACATCCACTTCACTATGTAGTACTTCTATATTAGTATTTCAAAAAGAGAAGGTATTCAATCAACTCTACATTGTCCAGAACACCCTCTGTTTTCCATTTTAAATATCATTGACCAATTTTACGCAGCTTGCGCTAACAACACAGTTGAAAACATAATGAAAAAAGTGGGAAAAGAGTTTAGAAAAATTACCATGTCCAGAATCATCCCGATGGCTTGAAGAAGATGGACACTCTCCAGGTACCTCAGATTCAATTCTGCAGTAAAAATGCGTTCGATTGAAAAATAGATAATTTTGTAGAAAATACACTACAATTATAAATATGCATCGTAATTTATTATACTCAAAGCTATATTATTATAAATATGCATCAAGTACTATAATGGGACTTAAAATATAAATCAAGGTAGCAATATGTTAGAAGACACAACAAATTGAACACCTCTTACCTCTCAAGATCATATCCTCCCACACCAAGAACGAAGTCTATGTCAACAGATCCAAATTTAGCTTGCGTAATTTGTGCCATTCCATTGATGTGCTAGCAACAATTCACAAAAATGAAGAACTACTTCCATAAGCACTATTTCTTGGGAAGCGAAGTATATCCATACACAATGCAATAGAAGCTGATGAAAAAAACATATAAACAAAAATCAAAGAACAACAATCTGATTCATTTATTCATAACTATTTGATCCATCAAAAAACATATAAAAGAAAATCAAAGGACATCAATCTGATCCCTTTCCTAAAAAATAATTGAATTTCTCTCCTATTGTAAAAGTTATCACATATTTATCACAAGTTAAACTTGAGTTGAAATAGCTTGTTTAATCCATTTATATTTCATTTGTGCACCAATTCAATTCAGTCAAAAGTTTCCTTCCAATTCATTTGCATCCAGTCTATTCAAAGAGATTCAAGTTCAAATTTATATGCAAACCCTAGAATTCTTTGAATCACTAAGAGAGAATGAGATTGTGACACCAAGCAAAGAAAGATGGGATGAAGAATCAACAACGAGTATCACTTACCTTGATAAACCCAAAGAAGAAATTAATCTTGTGGTGAAGTGAAGGGGACAGAGAGCGTGAGTGAGTGAAAGAGGCAAATCAATAGTTTATATAAATCTAATTATAATATATGAAGTCACCAAGGACATGTTGAGCTTTGTATGAAATTTGTACAAGTCATGTACATACATTCATTTCATGATCCTAGTTTAACGCAAATACACATCATCTTTTTTACTTGCTAAATAGAATTTTTCTACCATCCTAGATCAATTAAGGAATAAAATGTGTAGAGGATGCACAAGTAACACAACGCACCTTAATTTTCTTAGTCAATATATTTAACTCGGATTCAGTAACCAAATCTATCTGCAAAAGCAATTAAAAACAATCAGAATCTAGAAACACGGTAACAAATATCTTAGAAGTCAATATTGGAACAAAGGGAAGTAGAAAAGAACACATAAATACTACCATAGAATCTTAAGGGCAGAAGGTTACCTTGTTCAAAATAATACGATCAGCATATGCAACTTGTTCTACTGCCTCATTAACCACAAATCTTGGTTTCACTTCATTTAAATGTTTCATGGCATGCTTGCAGTCAACCAAAGTCACAACTCCATCCAGTTTCACATGCTGTGAGACCAGTTCATCACTGCAAAATGTTTCAATAACAGGACCAGGCTTTGCAAGACCTGAAAAAAGTTTAAACTTGAAACACTAAAATAAACTTTCTATTGAATTGTTTCATACACCTAACGGATGAAGCTCACAACAGAACATACATTTTATCATCACACCCTAGGGCTTCCAAACAAATTGAGAAACACGAAGGAAAACCCCTAAAAGAATTCTAAGTTTCAGAAGACCACAAGTAAAATTGCTGCAGTAAGATAAGGAAGTAATGAAAACTCATTATGGTTCTCCAAAATTGAAGCATTAAAATAAGGATAACAATGAGCAGAACTAATAGTAGTGGTTCTACAAACTGTTCTTTATAAAATCCCTTTCACTAAAATACTAATATATTTCACTTTCTCTTCAGATAAGATCCAAAAATCCCAAAAGAATTTCAGACGGCCACAAGCAATAATGCTACTTGACAATTTGGACATTTTAGTTTCAACTTGCAATAAAATCCAACCTCCAACATCTCAATTCTACTGTGTAAGTTCCTTTAACTACATGAGCAGAGCAATTTACAAACCTGTTGTTTCGATAACAATATGATCGAACTTGTCTCGTTTTTTCGTAACCAGCTCCAACAGCATTTTAACAAGATCTCCCCGTACAGTGCAGCAGAGGCAGCCATTGTTAACCATGATAATCTCTTCACTCGCAGAAGAATGACTAGCAACCAATGACCCATCAATATCAACCTCACCAAACTGCATTTACACCAACGAGTCAAATTCATAACAGTAAGCTTAAAATCAAAAAGGACAAATCCTCTAAAACACTCCACGCACTTCACAATTGCTCCAACTTCAAATAAATAACACGCCAAACAATCTTTTCAACAAGCACAATTGCCAGTGACTAATTCAGCTATAGTCATCATCATTAGAAAAAAAAACTACCTATGCAATGCCATGAGTTATATATGGTCCAAAACATCTACCATAGTTAGCAAAAACATCACTCCTAATTCAAAATAAGTGGAATTGCAGAAATTAAGTATTTTCAATTAAACTTGCAAGCCCATCATCCAATTACACAGAACTTGATACAAAGACAGGTAGGGTAGAACTCAATACCTCATTTTCAATTACCGCTATCCGTTTACCATGCTGAGATGTGAGAATATGATTAAGGAGAGTAGTCTGCATTGCCCAAAACTAAGTTATAAACTGTTCAATTGGTTAAAACTCAAAATGAAAAAAAAAACAAAAACATATCAATGCATTATCTATAGTGATGAGATGAAGTCCTTTTCAAGTTGTTTTGTGTTAATTTTATGGTTTTCTCATTGCAAACCGTTTTCTATTTTCTACAGAGGAAAATAAAATGAGGGGAAAGGGAGACCTTTCCAGAGCCCAGAAAACCAGTTATGACTGTAGCGGGAAGGCGATTATCGAGAGCGAGCGAAGGAGCTTCGTGGAGATTAGGGTCTGGGGCGGAGACCATGCCTCGGAAGGTTCCAGAATAAGGATAACGAAATTTAGTAGTGTTAGAGTGTGGGGCAACGAGGGAATGGAGGGTTCTGATGAATGGAAATGCAGAGAGAGAGTGTTGAAGAGGAGATTCATGATGTCGGAAAAGGGAGGTTCTTCGGAGAATGATGAACCTTGCCGCCATTTTTTCCGGGAAGTGCTTAAACCCTAACCAGGGTTTGGATAATATATGCTTGATTATGCACTTATTGTTTATATAAAAAAAATTTAATGTAATTGTAACATAATTATTAATTTATTTCTAGTCATTTAAATTAATCACTTCCATTTACAAATTTTTCATTTGTTTTTTACTTGTTTGAACACTTTTTCACTAATCTAAATAATCTTATATTTTTTTTTATGGATTTTCATTTTATCTTATTGATTAAAAAGATAATTCTAAATCAATATCTATTGATTCTTTCTCATTCAATCTTTTAATATTTGAAAGGAGATGGTTTAGTAACAAGTTACCCAACAATTGACACTCTTGGTTATTAACATCTTCCTCATTTCTCATTAGTGTTTAAATCTAAAGTTGGTGTTTAAGATAAAGGTTGTGTGTCTGCATTCTCTCTTTATTATCAATTAGATGAGTAAATAGTTTTCTTTCTTTTTCATGTTTTAACTAAAATTAATGCATGGAAATCTTACAAATTCATCTCATTTTTTAAAAAAAATATATTTTAAAATATTATTAAGAATAGTTTGGAGTATATATACTTCATTAATTAATGTAAATACATTTTAAAAAATTATCAATTTAATATATTTCTAAAATTATTTTTCAAATTGATTTAAATTATGAAAAGTCATTGACTATCAAAATTATGTTTTTAATTTAATCATACAAATCCTAATATCCTAATCATAATGCAGTTAATAAATATTTTACTCAATAAATATACTTGATTTAAGATTGACTTGATAGACCTTCTATGTCTGATTCGACCTAATCTAAGTGTGATCGTCTTGGTTAACATGGATCCAACCTGACTTAACTCGACATTAATCGAGCCTATCTCGGTCTAACATCACATACCCAAAATTAGACTTGATCTTACCTAGACTCAACCTAACCTAATTTGTCTTAATCCATGTTGTGTTTGTCTCGGTTTAACATGGACTTGACTTGGACCCATCTAAACCAACTTGACATGGTTTCATCCCAACCTAACTTGACTTAAATTTAACCTGAGTTTGTTCATTCTAGATTTGGATTTGAATTGAGTAAATATTTTTCATGTGTATAAATATTTTTAAGTAAAATTTTTCATTTTTAAATAAGACTGTTCAATTTAAAAAATAGTCCATGGATTGACTCTAACCCATCGAGCTTTTATTGGCATTTTAGCCTTATAAGTTTTTTCTGTGGACTTTTTTGGCCTTAGTTGAAGGCAGGGTCAAACCCTATGAGTTAGGCCAAATTGACAAGTATAACTACCCCCAACAAATTTTTCACAGTCTCTGGTAACAATTTCATCACAGTTGGATTTGGATTATGTTGTCTCTACATGTTAAAGGAATAGTGAAAGGGGAATGATTATATGAACTTGTTTTAATTATGTCACGTTATTCAAAAAGTCATAATATTCAAAAGGTTGTATAATCGTTAGTTGTTACAAATTCAAAATAGTTTTGGTGAACAAATGAGATTGTGGCACTACAGAGGGCTAGTGTGGTTCTAATGACATCAAGGTCTAGTGCACACTACATGTGTCATGGTTGTCAAAGGTGCAAATGTGATGTTGTTATTTTGTATTAGTGGACGAGTTATTCAAAGCAACAAAGAACGATGATAGGTAGCACAACCCATTCTAACAATGTATATTAAGATTTTAAAGTTAAAAAATAACAAATATAATTAAAATATTATTATTCGAGCAGTCAACTAGATGTATTGTATTTGGTGGGTGTAAAAATGTCACCTACCAATCAAATAAGAAAGGAATAATAATGACATCACTAGAAAGTCTTTAATAGTGATACACAATGAAAAGAGAGATTGTAGTGGGAGTTAGAAAAGAGATATGATGGAATAATATACATTAAAATAAAACATACAAAATAGGTTTGTGTCGATGAGTTAATTTAAATTCTCAAGTTCAAAAAATAGTGATCTAAGGTTTGATCCATTTGATCTGAAGTCTAAAAGGACTTAGATTGGATTGGTTCATATACTTATTATAAATTGTTTGTTTTCAAGAAACTCCATTAATGAAGCAATAGAAAAGTCCAACCTAAAGAATTCTATGACAAAAGTTAATCTAATCAATTTGATGAACATTCAAGTGAATGTTAGTAAACACACACATGATTTTTTGAAGTGCTTACTATAACTCTCTATTCCCTTGAAAAAAACATTATAGCCTTTTGTCACCACCAAAAAATTGACGGTATCTGTGAAACTTGAAACCAAACATGGTCCAACGAATGAAAGCAGTTTTCAAGATGATCTCTCAAATTAAATGTTGAAAGCAGTTACTAGTTAGCCAAAGCTAAAGAGAAATGGAAATAAGTGAAATTGTGAATTCAAGTTAAGTGCAGTAGTTGAAGAGGGTATAGGAAGGAGAATTCCTGAGCAACAAGTTCAAATGAAATGAATGGAAAATAATAGGATGAGTGCTAGTGAGTGTTGGCAGGTTCATTGTCAGACAAGTGAAGATAATGAGAGTGAGAGAAGTTAGGAGGGAGGGCTACAAGTGGCTCATTTCCACTCAGCTTTCTACAAGCAAGTCCTAAGGTGTAACCTAAAGCTCTTGAAACAGAAACCGCAACTGCATTTCCAATTTGACAGTACCTACAAATTATAATGTCATAAGAAAAATAATACACACAATTAACTCAAACTACAGACATAGTAAACAAAGGTTTTGTACCTCTTTTTCGCAGTCCCATGGAATCTGTAATAATCAGGAAATCCTTGCAGTCTGGCAAATTCTCGTATAGTGAGCACTCGATCCTGCTCCGGATGTAGTACAACCTGCAAGATTTTCAATATATAAGAAATCAATTTTGTGATGATACATTGATAACCCACATTTTTTATATAACAATGTTGCAATCTTTAATACTATTATTTTAATATTTTTTATATCATTTAATTATAAATTTATTCTTTATTATGTATATATTTATATCTAAACTCATCACAATTGTATAAACTTCCAGGATTGTCAAAGCATCATTTGTCATTTCTTTAACAAATCATAGACTCGGGTAAGACCTGGTTGTGACAACTTGGGAAGGTGAGTGCAGTGGGAAGATTCTCATCCCACCACAACCGTGCAAATGGCCTGCATGTATGAGAAAATACAGATTAGAAGTCATGCAAATGTAGCAAAGCAAGATTACTACTTTATTGAAAAAATCACCTCTTTGACTTCCCTTGCTCAAAAGTGAAGCAATAATCTGGGATCTGAGACCACACAGAATAGTAGGTAAGATTAATTTGGCTTCATGCTATTCTAGAAATGAATTAAGAAAGCTAAACAGATAACCTGCCATTCAAAACCCTTTTAACTTCAACTTCTTGAAGAAACCAGAAACATCCAACAACATTCTTTTTCTTAACAAATGCTTACACAGATCGGAACAATATCATGAAATCTTGGATGCTATAGATCTCTTCATACATTTTCTCAAACTTCCTAACAAAAGCATTAAATTTTAAAACGGGTATAGCCAATATTGAAGATCCAATACAGTTATGTACCAGAACCAAAATCGAGATTTTGTTTGGTCCTTATTATAAGAATCAATCTTGAATATCTCATATTATCATTGTTGTTGTTATTTTTTACAAAATGCCTTTAATCAGGAGTTGTTTCAATAATCATATAGCAACAGATGCATGCATATAAAATAAATGAAAATGGATATAAACCTCTTTCCAGTGACAAACATGAAGACTCACCAATGGCTTTCCAGATGGCAGCATCGGATTCTCTGTCGGATGTCGTCTTACCACATTGTCAGCTCCTACAATTACACCAGGCAGATCACGGAAATTTGCACCCTACAGTCGTATCAAATGTAAGGGTGAACAAGGAACGGATCAAAGGTGTAAGACATGAACTTAATCTAGACTACAACCTTGCGTTTTGGAATTTGAGAAACACGTTGGTGGTCATCTTCAGACAAAGTGTGGGGACGGTGATCATACAGTAAAGGCCTTTTCTCTTTTGTTTCATTTGATTTTGACCCAGTCATCTCTACTCAATGAACAGTAAGGAAACAAAAGATTTAGCTGATGTTTGGTCCAAAGATCTATTTGCCAAAATGCATAAGTGAAGAATTAAAAAGGAAAACAAATATAAAATGGCTACAACTAAAACAGAATAATACTAGTGCTTGTGAAGAACTCAAAACAACTAAACTTAATATCTTGAATCTGGAAAAAATAGATTTTATGACTCGTCACAAATTATGTACTCAAAGGAAGGCGCTATTACCATACTTAGTTGACCGTATATATCTTTGAAATTCCGTTTCTGGAGGACTGCGATATGGCATTTCTTCACGAGTTTCCGAGTTTTTGACCTATAATATTTAACTACTTTGGTCATGCGGAACACTGTTAAACATAAAGAAATGCTCATCTAAAGTGCTTAAAGTGAGAAAAGGGTTTATCCTCCTTGCAATCTTAGTGAGTTAACGTCGCAAGCAATTAAAATAAATGAAGGGTACTCTTTCTTACTTTTACAGTTAAGAAACAAAACTCACTTTAGAGAAGCAATCCAAACAAAAGCAAAAAAAGAGAAGCAAAAGAATGAAGAACAGTACAGCAGGAAGATCAGAGATTGCATCTTGAATAACAGTAGCTTTCTCTAATTCACGAGGTTGGTCTTCATCATAAGCAACAACATTGCGCTGCATGTAATCCAAAACTAGTGAAAAATATACAAGACAATATAGAATTACACAATTACGCATGAGGATCAATACCTCAAACTCTGGCGGAGGCCAGTATCTAACGATAACATCATGCGTTGGCAGTGGAAATTGGGGTATAACCTGCAAAATAGTAAATAGTAATTTTGTTATTGGAAAGTGTCCTTAATTGCATTCATCCCTAACTGGCTTTAGTGGTGGCCTCTTTGGGAACTGCATTAAATGTAGTTTCAAGAAAGTGATTTTGTCTCACAACCCAAAATGGAACCATTATAATGGAATTAGATCTTTATGAATAGTTAGATTCTCATAGACCATTGTCATTGTGGTTTAATAATGAATGTTACATATATATGGCAATGATTATGGCAAGCTGTTGAAGACATTGATGAAGAGAGACACGCTTTCTGGTAAATTTGGGTGGATTAACATAAGCATGTTCTTCCAAATAGATATTAAGATAGAGGGAGAGATGCCTGTATTCAATTGTACATTTGTCAACTTTATCTAGCACCAAACTTTAAAACTGACCTCACTAGGATGAGCACCCCACAAGAAAACCCGCAACCGAAATTGTGGAAGACCATAACAACCAGCAGCAATGATTCCCATTCTTGCTTGGTATTTCATATGCACTAAACGACTTAATGCATATCTTCCAAGTGAACCCTTGTCAAATCTCAATATGTCAACCACATTCTCCATTAAAACATACCTAGGCTTCAAAAATTTCACCATGTCCATGAAAATCACAATCTGACGATTCCTTTCATCATCCAATGGTGACTCTGAGTTTCTAAAGCGATTATATCCACTAATTCCTTGACAAGGAGGACCCCCACAAATAACGTCAATTTCTCCCTGAAATAATTTTAAGCAACAACTCTATTTAAAATGCATAATCCATCGAGATTTTGCCCTATCTACAGTATAAATAATACAACTTACAGGAAGAGGCAAGACTTTTGATTTCATCCCTTTTCTCACAAAATCCTGTATGCTTTCCTTACACTTACTACAAGAATAAACAAAAAAGTACTGATGCACCCAGATTGTTTAATATCATCCACCAAATTGAAAAGTATAGAGAAATACATACCCTAAGCTTTTAATTGGTTCCCAAGTGTCTTCTCTTGTACTGCAACCCTTCCAATGCACCTATAAAACAATCATGAGAATGCAAACATCATCAATTTATGAACAAAGGCATTTTTAGTCTGTGTTTGAATAACCATAGGAATCCACCCAAAATTACTTCGAACTCTAAAGTAACGAATTCTCCTTCCTCCAACATAGGTTTACCTCTCTAGAACAGTAACCCAAATATGCTATTCGAGATTCAGTAGGGTAAAATAAGGTAAAATATAACATGGTAAAAAACTCAAGTAATGTATCGAAAACCCATGCTATAATTTTCACTAACATTTATACAACTTTTCACTAAGAAATCACCTTATGCAAAAGATCTTGCAATCATATACGGCTTAACACTTGGAAGTTTCAAGCTTGAACTGTTAGGATCCAATTACAAGGTAGGATACTTGAGTCCCACATCTTAAATGTGGAATTCTAGTGGGGCTTTATAAGGTCTTGGTCTCTCCAACTACTACAGGAGTTTTAGTGGTATGGTTCGTGTAAGGTTTGTTATCAAGCTAAGCGTGGAGGCTATGTTCAATCTGAGTGCTGCTGACCATATCATTTAGAAACAGCTTGGCTAAGCTCATTTAAGCACACAATCCATGGACAGTGAAGACATTTTTCAATTTACGGTAAATAGTCCCCACAAGCCTGCTTGCCCTTTTAGATCCACAACACTCATCTCTTTCTATTAGAGAATATGTAATTAGCTTATACAATTGAATTTGACAAAATTGTTAATATTAGTTTGAGGGTCACATGACTATCACTATCTAGCAGGAAGTAAGCAAATACGTATAAACATGACTTCATGAAAAATAAGGTTTAATGAGACAAAATCTAAATACCCAAAAGTTAAGTTTGACATTGGATTTATTACCTTCAAATATAGACCACGATTGCCTGTTTCATTGGGATCACCAAAGCAAATATCAACTAACTTGGAAATTTCAAATTCAGTAGCAGAATTATCATGAACTTCTTGTTCCTTTGATCCTGAATAATTGGATCGACATGGAAGTTTTCTTTCTACAACATTGGTGTTATACCGTTTGCATAGTTTTTCCCACTCCTTTAATAATTCCAGAAAGTCCTCAGCAGATTCATTTCGCACCTATACAGTGAAGGAATACATTATCTCTGCTGTTAACGGTTACTATCAAATATCTTTGTGGTAGCAGACGATTGTCAGAACTCACATGTGTTTCCGGATGGTTTAGTTTCAAGCTTTCACTGGCTGACCTGTCACTATCAACAGCCCATCTCTGAGAAAAACAGCAATCAAAGCAAGATAAGTGTATCATAGATGATACTTGATGAAATCCATAAATAGGAAGAATTTCATCACAGAGAAACATTTCATTTATAATACCGTGACAAGGTTAACTGATGCAGTTTTGGCACCTAAGCACAGTCCAGTTGACATGCCACCACACCCAGAATAGAGATCTAGTAATGATAATTCTTTCTTGCACAGCTCAGTAGAGGGTAGACTCTCTGTCACTGCAGAGGCATCTGTTGAGAGACTCTCAAGAACAGAAGGTGGTGATAACTCATTAGTCTTAAGGGATGATCAAAGGCAATATATAGATTCTTAGTATCCTAAAAGAACAGAACATATATTAGAAGACTCGTGAAAGCAATGAATGTTAATGTTGATCACATAAGAACAAATGAAACTTAGAAAAAGTATTGATAAGACATGGGGTGTTGAAATATCTGTACATGTTAACACTGTCAACATTCATTAATATCATGAGGATCTAGACTTCACTGCAGGCCTCATTCATCCACTGTCCAGGCTCTGTTGTGGACACGTGATTGGTAAAATGTGAGAAACAAAATTCACTCAACTAATACTCACCAATGGAGAACTATTAGTCACCTCATACACACTTGGTAGAACCCACATTATATTTTAAAAGGGTTTGTATATAGGAAGCTTAGTCACTTTACAAGGGCAAGTGTTTGAATTGAAGCATCTCATAGTATCAATATTATAACTTCAAATAATTTAGAGTATAGTAGAAATTAAATCTTAGGATTATTTCTTACTTGTCATGTATTAAGGTAGTAGAATTTAAGACTAACTCAACCTCCCCAAACCAGTAGAAAATAGGCTCTTGATGACCCTAATACCATATTAAAGTAGTGAAATTTAAGCTTAACTCAACCTTACAAAACCTTTCATCCAACTATATATATTATAATTTGATCATATCTCTAGCAATGTGGGATCTCAAACATCATATTTTCTAATATTTTGTAATTTGTTTCCTCATTATGATTATTAGTATAAATGAGGATGAGTATTTTAAGCTTTGTTAACATTTCACATCTTAGTGTAAACTATAATCGTATACAAGAAAATATTAAGTATTTTCTCTTCATTATCTACTTGTATTTCTAAAACACCATAATATCAATAAGGGAATAGATAGATTTTACTTCAGAGTTGAAGTCCCACATTGGTGGACTCCCTCTCTCGGACCCCAAATTTTTGCTCTATAATGTACTTTCATTTTTAAGGTGTTTTTAGCAATTAATTTATCTTCTGGCTTTTAAGAGAGTATAAACATAATCTCTTTGGATTTAAAGAAAGAATGGTATACTTTTATATTGACTAGTAAAATTAGTTTTGTGCCTATTGATATGAAGGTAAAAATTACTTTTTTATCCATTAAGATATTATTTTTCTTATCTTTCTATTTTTTAATTCTAGTAATTAATATTTTATGCATGATAACAGTTACAAATCTTATAGGCTTTCCCATCTTCACAAAAACTAACATAAAAAAACCGATGACCAAAAGCATCTAGTTGTCCTTAATGACACACCTGTTTGTATGTTGCGGAATGTAGAGTAATCCACACAATACTCCATGTCATAATACAAGTCAGATGGTGAAATTGAAGCCAACTTCAGACCAACCTGCAAGTCACAAACATAATATTGTTTAGG
>Ga0123341_1001892_pt1 | contig 16533 bp, 6 predicted proteins | sample Turbeapinknodule_FD_89959 | JGI IMG/M metagenome (GOLD analysis project Ga0123341, IMG submission 89959) | Root nodule microbial communities of legume samples collected from Mexico - Turtle bean Mexico pink nodule | ecosystem: Host-associated > Plants > Roots > Nodule | place: Mexico: Nepantla...
TAAAAAGACCAATTCATTTATCGAAATAACTAACTGATTTTGCTTTACATAAGATAAGAGAAAACAAATCATTTTTAAATCTTTTAAAAAACCTTAAATGCAATTCAATGGGTTGTCACGATAAATTAACCTGTTGAAAAACTTATTGTAGTCACCAGGCTTAGAACAAAAGTTTTTTCAAATGATTTAAATCACAAAACAACTAACTAAAATTAACACATATTTGAAAAACAAAATTTTCAAAAGAGATTTCAAATTAGACGAACTTGAATCATAAGTAAGTGCAAATTAACAACTCAAAATCTACCTAACTACACACACATACAACAACAGATTCTTTAAGCTGGATTTAGAAATCATCAAAGTAACCTTGTTCAATCGTAAGAACTATAATTTGATCACTTAGAAAAAAAATATTAAAATATGTTAGTCAAGTGATTCAGTTGAGTTGTAAAATTTATGTCAGATGTAGTTGTTAAGACTGAGAGAGTTGATGAAAAAAATAAGTATTCAAATATGTTCATCTAATTAATTTGTTGCTAGATGTTAAGGATACACCTTTTGTACTTCATCAGATGAAACATGTTGAGAAATATCTGAATACATATATATATATATATATATATATATATTTAAATCTATCTTTTTTAACTAATCATCTTAAGCAAAACTTGCATCAAGTGTAATCTATTAAATAGAGGGATTACAGTCTGATTATTAGTTATAGTTAATAAAAAGTTATCTCGGGAAAATGCTTGGGTAAAGTTATCAAATTTTGTTTGAGATGATACATCAGATGAAAGAATTTTAATTTAATTGTTTAACAAAACCAAATCATCCTTTTAACATCATTTTCAAATGATATTTGCTAAAAGAAATTAAGTATTAATTCAATCACAATTCAATCTTCTCTTCTTGTGATTTCTGTATTTTTCACAAATCTAAAATCTTAAAAATGAGAGGAGAGAGAAAAATATCATTTTCTACTAGAATTGAGTGATATGGAAGAATCCTATATAAAAAAAAAAAAAAGATGTAAGAGAAAGTGGGGAAGTTATCCCTCTCTTTCCTTAAGTTCCTCAATTCCTCGGTTATTGATGGTTGACAATGATGGAGAAGACATGACAGCGAAGATTTCATTGAAAATGGGTAAGAATGTGAATGATTTTTGGTTTGGAGAATAGAGCTAGGAAAAAGGTTAGGCCAACCTTCTATCTTTTTCTAAGGCTTCTACACTTAGAGAGTGAGAGCAAAAGAAAAGTGAGACTTGAGAGAAATTCTGAAAACCATTTATATAGAAATTCATTACTTAGTTCAAGTTTTATTTTTACAATAGAAAAGCTCTTTATTTATAGAATAAAAAGTGACCAGTGAAACTTAAAAAAAATTTACAAAACTTAAAAAAAAAACTTCTAGAAAAAAAATTTGTATTCAATGTTTTTTTTTCTTAGTCATGATATTTTAGGTGATTGGGATGGTCCTCCATGAAAAAAAAGACACAGCAAAAGGGCTAAAAATGAAGACACTAAATAAAGATAAAATTAGATTTCTAAAATTTTCAAGAAGTTATGATCTCGATTTGTATAATGGGAAGGAAAGTAGAATAAATCTTATTTTCTTATGGACTTTTTGATTTGGACATTATTAAACTTTCTTCTTTATAATTTGAGGTTATTTATTGTTTTACTGGAATCAATTCCAAAGTTATATTATAAAAAGGTAATATAAATTCAATAGTGTCTTGGGAAAATTTCAAGAAGTGTGTGAAGCAAAGGTTTGTGCCCAAGCACTACATCAAGAAGGAATTGATCCTTCAACTTCAAAAGTTGAAATAATGTAACAAGAGTGTTGATGAGTACTATAAGGAGATTGAAATGCCCCTTGTAAAAAGTGGGATGAAGTAAACTAAAAAATGGTAAGATTTATGTATGGTCTCCTACAGCTCTTGAGCTGATCAACCCTGACATCAACATTAAGTGGTAACAATTCTTATAACCATGTGACAATCCAACCATCAAACTCGAACAAAAAAGATCTCTTGAAATTCCTTTGGATATGTAGAATATTCTAGAAAAATCAAGAAATATTCTACAACATAAGAAATTGACAAGTTTACATGGTTTTTTATATCTTCTTCCATAACTTGGAATCTTCCCTTTTAAAGCTCTCTTCAAATTTCTACTTAGTTTCTTCTTCTTTATTTTTCCTGTCATGTTTTTTGTATTTACTTTTGTTTGTTCCATTTCTTTATCGTCAACAAGCTTTTCGTCAACCTTATTCACTTAGTAGAGTCAACATAATCTCTTCTAAACCTACTATAACACCAGTAAATATTAAAGCCAAGTTTATTGTCTCCTCTTATTTTTCATACTGGGATCTAATTCACTGTTGTAGTTTAGCAGGAGCATTGCAATATCTTACCACATGAGATCTGATATATTATATACGGTGCAACAACTTACACATGCATGATCTAAAGACAAATCAAATGCATGCTCTTAGGTGAGTTTTTCATTTTACAATACTCCCTAGACATTAGATTAAATTTAAATACCTAATCAATTTCAAGTCTCACTTGTTACAGAGATCTTGATTGGAAAGGATGTCCTAATACTAGACGGTCCACTTATGTAACTGCATTTTTTCTCAAATATAATCTTATCTCCTAGTCCTCTAAATGACAGTCCATTTTGTTTGGGTCCAATGCTAAATTCAAGTATAAAAGCATAGTAAATGTCATTTATTGAGTCCAGTTGGATTCATAATTTACTACTAAAACTTCATTATCCAATCTACAAGACTACATTAATGTACCATGACATTGTGAATGCAATATACATCTTTGGTAACCCCTACAACATCAACACATGAAACACACTAAATTAGATGTACATAAGAAAGAAGTTGCTCCTGGGCAAATTTATATCCTTCATGCTCCCTCTCCCTGTCAAATTGTCAACACTATCCCTAAATAACTTCTCAGCATACTCTTTGATGATTTTCGAACCAGTCTCGTGTACAAAAAAACCTTCTGTTTTGACCTGCAAGGTGTAATAGAACATATAAATATTCTTGCAAACATTTTTAATCTTTTATCTTAATGTAGTTATTATCCTTAGTTAGTTAGCCTAATTGTCTTATCAATTTTATTACCTTGAATTACGTTGATCCTCATCTAATTGACTATTTCATGAAATAAAATCACGGAACAACTGTCTTCCACCAACACAACTAATTCTTGTAGATTGTTGTAGAATGAATTTACACAGAAAAAAAAAAATTCTGTATTTTCTGTATCAAGATGGTGGTTAGAAAGGAAGGGTAAATAAAAGTTCTACATAGATTGGATCCAAATGACTGCTCTTATGTCTAAAGCTAGTTCTTGATCTTCCAGTTATGGGATGTGCGAGGTCCGCTTGCAATGCCTTCATAGTAGTGTGAATCAAGTTTTCCTTTATTCCAAGCTTTGACAAAATCAGTAAACAACTCACGTGCTGACTCGGACAAAAGATCAGAGAAAAACACATTTTTTTCTTCCTTTAACCAGGCAGCGAACTCATTATTCTTTGCAAAATAGTCATCCTTTGACAATTGTAGGAATTCCTACATCCAAAGTAGCCAAGATGAACCATAAATACCAATGAATAATAATGGAATGCCATGACAAATGTTGAATGCAGCGATCAATCTTAAAAGTTTTCAATTATTTGATAATTATACAGCTCAACTAAATAAAGTCATTAAAATAAGGGAAACAAACACAGCTGGGCTGTTAGACGTTCAGCATTAACCATTTTTTATTTTTTTTCTACATTTGTTTTTCTGTCTAATAAAATAAAAGATTTCCTTGAACAACATAACAATAAATTTTTGTAGATAAAACAATGCTGTAAAATGAGAGGGAATAAAATTTAATAGAAACAACTGTGAACAGAAAAGCATGAATGCAAAAAAGAAAGGGTCTGGTCCCAGATACAGCTTATAGTAATACATGATTATTTTGCATGTAGCACAATTAATAATATTGGCAATACAACTCACCACATGGCCATCACCTTTTCTATTCTTGTCTCTGTGCCTATCTTTCGACTTCCCTGAAATAATAACAAATTGTAGATTTAATTTTCCATGAAAAAGAAGAGTAAATTAACCAGAACTCTAGTCCAGAAACAACAAACACCAAACAAAGTTAATGCTCATCTAACATAATATTAAGCAATAATGAGTGGAAAAATCATAATACAGAGGAAGAGTACGAACATCTTCACTTCACTTATGTAAAAAAAATAGGCATTGAACTATTTAGAATATTTCTAACTGTTTAGAAAGAAAATCTTTCTAAGAAAAATTTATAGTTTTCTCACCATTCACCAAGGGAGCAATTGTTTTATGGAAAATTATCAAGCTATGAGAAACAAATTTTAGCCAAAACTTGTTTTCTTAAAAATTGAAGCATTTTTCAAGAGAAGGTGATGGCGTACCATACACATACAGCAATAAGTAGAGCCACTGAACCAACAGTTCGCGAGTTGTTTCTCTCAAAAGTCAATTTGGCAACTTCAACTCAAACACATATAATACTAATGTAGGACAAACCGTACAGAAAATGGCAGGAAAAAGGATCTTTGGTAGGCTTTGAAATAATAAGGAATATGGAAGAAGTAAAGTAAGGGAGAGATAATAAGAAAAGAGGAATAAAAGTAAAAGGAGAACCAATAAACAATTTCGATCATAAATTCAGTTTTGCAAACTATTTCCCTAAGAGCAATGGTCAATAAATCAAGAAATACAAAGTTTTTATTTGAAATCATGGCAGTTAATGCATTGATAACATTAAATGTTACATTTTCAAACAGACTTTCACTTGACAAATAAAGAATTATTTTATTGATATCAATCCCACAAATTACATTCTCGTCATTTTTATTTGTAATAACCCATTTTTATCTGTAATAACCCAGACCTTTGAAAAGAATAAAATAAAAATATGTGAAAATAAATACTATTATCAGATCTAATCCTTTTGATATTTTTTCAAAATTGATTTTGGAAAAGGAAGAAAAAAAAAATAACAAATTTGAAAGACCTCAAATTTACTTTTCATAAGGTATGTTCACGTGACACGAGTACAATTATCAATAAAAATAACCAACCATTTGACATACGAGTTGAAGAGCTTAGGAAAAGAAGTCATGTAATCAGTTGCTCCTAAATCAAGAATCCAAACACCTTGAGACAAAGGACCAATAGTATTGAATGTAATCTTACCTTTCATGGGGAGGGTATGCAATCCATATGACTTAGTCATTGATTCAATCATTGTTTTCAAATGATTTGGTTCCTCTTTAAAAGCTATCATGCTAGACATTGAAAAACACACAAAGTGTGGTCATATTTTACACTTAGTCATTTTAAAGCACTAATTAAAACCCTGGGGTGTTGGGCATTTGCCTTAACAAAACTCGCATAAGATTTCTGTATCAAAATCTGAAAAGTTGTTTTATTTATAACTTCCTCTACAAAACACTGAATGAAATCAAGGTAATTAGGGATAATTACGTGAGACTAATATACACACACAGAGCTAAGCATTCAAGTTTTTATTCAGTATAATTGAATTTAAATTTTGTAGAAAATTACATGATTGCACGCTTAGAAGAAAATAAATTATTTTTGTAAGTTAACATAAAACAACTATATTAAACTTAATAATTGAAATTTCTATACATATATTACAATATCCTTAATGCATACAAAATATGACGTAGCATAATCTTAATAATATTGTCAATATCCCGTCATTATGGCTATATAGTCAATAAAAAATATATCATCAACATTGCCAAAGAGATAGATAAGGAAAAAGAAGTGAGAGAATCTGGTGTGCAATGGCAGAATAATGGGCCAATAAGGTGGGTCTAGTGAGATTATGAACATCCAGGGGAGAGATGAAAGACTAAGAGTTTATCAGCAGGAGCCCTCATTAGGATGAGCATTCCCGGTTTCCACCTTAAGGGCAATATAGAATTTCAAGGGGGAGGTGTTGTTAGGATGTATAACGAGAAGGACGGAATAAGGAAAGCTGTTAAACAGTTAGTCCATCAATTATTTACTGAAACTAGTTAATTAGTAAAAGCGGTTTGGTTAGATAAATAGGAAAATCAGATTGGGGGTGTGCATTCAGTGAAGGGAAAGATCCACTATGATGGGCAAACCCCAGGGAGAACTCCATTCTCCACTTTCTGTTCTCTTTTAAACAATAAAGTTCCACTCTTTTATTTTTTTCACCTAGGTTCCATCCAATTTTCTGCATTCCTAACAGGTAGTCACGTCTTATGCCTACACTCTGCCCTATTACAGAGTACTTATAGATAGACATGATTGAGAAATACTTTCAGTGTCCAATTCCAAATGAACTTACATTTAAATTCTATCTGCTGAGTTACGTTATGGAACTGGAGAATTTCATACACCCATCTATTAAAAACGGAAGACGCCTAAAATTTATTTAACATTCCAATTACATAATAAATATTGGCATGCCTTTTGAACTAGAACATTGAAGATTTCAGCATATAAAAAATTAGTGTCCATGACTGCAGATAACCCTTCTTTTTATTTGTTCCTCCGATTAGAATTATTCCATAACATGGAGATATGGTCCTAATCTCTTAAATAAACTATCACAACCTAAAGCACTTTCAAAGCAGTTTCTTACTCTATAATACAACATTAATGTTATTATATTATATCCCGTTTATTAAGATTTGAAACTAATAGTCCCACCAAGGTTGATCTAGGTTGTCCAATCCAGATAATCAGCACCCAAATTTGCATGTATATAGTCCTGCAGGCACTACAATTAAGCAACAACAAAAGCTTTGTTCCACTAGATGAGGTTGACAACATGGATCACATGAGCTTTTCGACTAAGTTTAAGACCAAACTCAAAGACATTATTCACCACAAGGTTCTTCTTAACAACGTCCCCCAAACTCCCTCTTTGTCCCCCCTTCCTATTTTGACATGACTAGAAGCCATGCTGTCTACTACTCTTTGGTCCTTTCAATGACCTTCTTTATTCGTGCCCAAACCATCTTAATTGATTTTCTGCATTATAAACATGTCACTATGGCCATGCCACTGCCATAGCAGACCTCCCTTCCCAAATTGCCTATTGCAGTTGACAAAAATCTGCCTCACCATTCCACCCTATGTCAAGGTGCCACCATTTAGCAATACTGATACTTTCATTTCGTATTTTGTCTTTCCTTGTGTCACCATACATTCATCTTAACAATCTCATTTCTACGTTTTTTTTTCTTATAACATTCAGAGCTCTATCCACTAAAGTTAAGCAAAGGTTACAAAATAAAAGATAGAAACCCCACTGACCCTTCTTATCAGATTTTTCTTTGGAATGCTTGCGAGATTTCTTGTCCTTCCTTTTCTCTTTCTTTTCCCTCTTTCGTTCCTTCTTTTCCTCATCCTCTACCGTTCTCTGCCTCTTGCTTCTCTTCTCATCTGTCAATTAACCCCAAAATTAACAAACAACAATAACGATAACCGGGCCAACACAAAAAAATAGATAAATAACTACTAAATACTTTTTTTCTTCTTGCTCACTATTTTGTAGAACCCATGAATCGAATTTAGTTCCAATCCCAAAACTTAGTTTGGGATTTTGCTGGAATGATGCATAGCGAGGGGAAGTCATGTACCTTCTTCGCGTTGGGAGGGTGAAGTTCGTTTCGATTTCCTATCGCTTCCCATGATTTTTTTTTTTCTCGCAAAATTTGATAACAAAATTGCTCACAGTGACACTACAAACCAGATTCTCACAAATTAGTGTTTTGTTAGGTTATTTTGACAATCATGATGCTAACGTGGCATTTTGAGTCGGTGGGCTTCACCTGGCACACATTTGAACCCTTATGGTTCCAATTGCTTTTCTTAAAAGAAAGAGTTTGACAACTCTTATATCTATTTATATAGATTTAGAAATAAATATATATTAAATGATAAATTTATAATTAGATGATATAAAAAATATTAAAATAATAATATTGGGAGTTGTAATATGATTATATAAAAATTAGAGTTGTAATGTGATTGTATAAAAATTGGAGTTGTACATGTATAATTGTTTAAAAGAAATATACATATGTAAACTGATTAGGATTTAATCTTAATACCTCAAACTTAACCAACATCATACCACCTTTGTTTCTTTTGGATATATAATTGAGTTATTTTCTTTTATTATATGTTATATCATGTATTGTTTCTAGTTTTTTTAATATTGTATGCATAGTCTATAGTCCTTCATACATATGATTAATGCATTTTGTTTGATGTTAATCCAAATATATGGTCCGTTATACAATTGTAATATTTAGTGATAATGTAATTTTAATAAATTACAAAATACTCACAACATCTTTAATAATTAAAATTATTTATGGTCATGTTAAAAATATTAACTGTGATTAATTATATGTAATGTGATAAAAATATATTTGTTATATTTGTATGATAAAATAGGATAATGTATTGGATTATATTTCTTAATCTATTCACACACAACTTGATATTTTTGTCCTGAAGTTCAACTATAAGTCTAATTGAGTAGAATTTAACTCACTCACAAGTTTATATTGTTATATTCATGAATTAAGACATATTTACATGAGTGAATAATGATTTATTTTAGTTTCAAATTATGACTTTTTTTTATCAACAATCTCAAATTATGATGATAAGATTGTATTTTGAATTTTGTAATTCCGTGATACGTGAATAGTGTGATACTCCTAAGTTGATATAAAAGAAGAGAGTTCTTCATTTAAGATGGAAGAACATTGACTATATCATGAGGAAAGATGAATAACTACTAATTAGTGAGACCAACACTCCAAATGTTATTGGCCTTTATGAAAAATGGGAGAGATCATACCGCCTCTTTGTAACGTTCATAAAAACCAAAATTTTTACTTGAATTTGTTGTTCTGTTGACCAATATAATAATGTCAACAATTTTGTGAATGTTATTTATGAGAATTCACTACCTCTGATAATACTTATATTATGCAGTTTTCATCAATGAAGTTCATTGAAATAAGAGGAATGTGTGATCGTATCATGGGCATAAGGGATATTGTAGCTCAACTAAAAGCTTTGGAGGTTATTATGTTTGATTCTTTCCTGGTACATTATATTTTATGCACCTTACCTCATCCATATGTCTCTTTAAAATCTCTTACAATACACATAAGGATAAGTGGTTTATTAATGAATTATTAACCATGTGTGCTCAAGAAGAGGAAAGTTTACTAATGGAAGAAGGGAATAGTGTGAACTTGACGACCTCTATTAAGAGTAAGAATAATCAAGTTAATCACAAAGGAAAATATTCATGATCAATAAATCATAAAGAAAGATTCAAAGTGTTTCTTTTGTAAAAAGAAAGGATACATGAAGAAAGACGGTAAAAAACTTAAGAATTAGCTAAAGAGGAAAGGTAATCCATTTTGTTGCTATGAATCTAATGTGGTTAATTTTAATCAAAACACATGATGGATTAATTCAGGTTCTATAATTCATATTTTAAATACCTTGTAAGGTATGGAAAACCTAAGAAGACTAATAGGAAGTGAGCAAAACATATATTCAATAAGTAAGATAAGTTCACATGTGGAGGCCATTTGGACATGCAGTTTAAAGTAATGGTTTCATTTTCCATTTAGAAAATACTTTATGTAAACTCTTTCATTTGTTGTATTATCATATATGCACTTGGTTAACTCAAATTAATCATTTGTATGTGCTACTTTCTTATTTACCCATACAAAGAAAATTAGACTATGATTATTTCGTCTGAGCTACAATATCTAGTGCATCTTTCAAAAACATGGCTTAAGACGAAACCTTCTACACATATATTTCAACATGTTTCGTCGGATGAAGTTTAAAACATTTTTCTTTAAGAATAATTATAACAAATATGATCAACAGATATATTGAAAGACTTATTTTATTCTCATCTCTTCTAGCTTAGAGAGAACATTTCAGATGATTGTGACATGAAATATAAAAATAGATAAGGAAGAGAGAAGATATACACAATATTTTATATTGCTTCATTTGTTGCAAGATATTGTTGAAATAAGGGGAAACTAAGTTCAAGAGGAGAGGGAATTATACTTAGTTTGCAAATAATTGTTTACAACAATTCAGAAAGAATTTTAACAGATTGTTTTTCAAAACAACAAATTATTTTATAGTTGAAATACACTAATATAGAAAATGAATATGTTTTATTAAAAAATAATTGATTAAAATCTTTAATACACAGATCTTAGAACACAATCTTGTAAATCAAAAATACAATTTGAAAAAATCTAATTTGTTTTAAAAGAAACAAATATCTTAATTAATTTTAACAAGTTATTTTTGGAATTAACTGGTTGTTTTTGTGATCAAGAATTACTAGAAAGATATTATTCTTGTTGGTTGACTCAGCCGTCATTGACTTCGAAGGCAGATGGTGGCTCCTCCTATCTCCTGGTGGTTTCCGCTCTCTCCTTGGGTAGCTGAGAGTGGCTCCGTTGAAACAGAGGGTGCCCGACCTCTTCTAGGGTTCTTACCACCCTTTATATAGGTTGTGTCTAGGTCAACTCCCTGTCTCACAAGGATCTTTCCTTTAGTGGAATTAGGGTTACTGGTGAGGCATCCTGTGACGCATTGCACAAACTTGTAGCCGCGGCACAAGACTTGCCTCTTCTGGAGTGCAATCTTTCTAACTGTATGGTCACCTGGGTACCAACTCATGTACCAGCGCTGCGTTGCCATCTATTTTGTGGGTGCCCTAATTATTCACGTGTCATGTATGCAGTCTTTCCCTATAAACCCTAACCCTTACGAGCCTTAGTGCCTCCAGGGAACACTTGCTTGTGTCGTACCCAAATGTACTATATACACCCGATGCATGATCCTCTCGTGATTTAGGTCTTTTTGGTATCTGGGTGTTAACTCATACTATTTGTGGGGTCCAGCTTACGTGGTCCATTATTACTATCGGACCACCGAGGTTCGATGTCGACGTCTAACGTCGACCTCTTCTTCAGCCGATGTCCAAGGTCTGGCCAGTACAAATATTTTTACAGAATACATGATAAGTGCAGAATTCAGAAGTATCGATCAATGTTTTTAAGAAAACTATATTAGAATTAATGAAAACTTCTTAAGTTGTGAATTGTTTCAATTTATCTTGTTAATCTGTAACTAATACAAATTGATACAAAATATATCAATATTCAATGTAAAACCAATATCACTTATCACAGTAATTTCAATTATTATAGAGAATCAAAGAACATAAACAACAAATTGATTTTTGAAAACAACCGATTGATTATGTTTGTATAGATTATTATGCAAAAATATTATAAAACCATGATAAAGAACGCATAAAAGACACCAAGATTTTATACCAGTTCACTCACAACAAAGCTACATCTAGTCTCACCTCGCACTAAGGTGGATTTCACTAAAACAACACAATTTCTTTACAAGAAATACAAAAAATTTATTGAACACTATAAGAACATAAATCACTCACTGCAACACCTTGTCACAACACTGATACACATCAAGAAACCCTATCTTGGCCCCAACAATTACAAAAATAAAAAACATAATAGAAAGGAAGAATTAACCTTGACCGTGAACCAAGAAATACAATCGGACCTCTCAAATTCAAAGCTACAATGAAATATCTTTGATCTCAACCTAGATGATGAAGGTTTTACTCCAAGAAACTCAAAGATCTTTCAAAGACTATTTCTTTCAAAAACTTTTATTACAATGGCTCTCACAAATGTAAAATTGTAAATTGTACGAGTAACCTCTTTTTAAAATAATGTAGAATCTTTTATAGAGATTTAACATAAACGATTTTTATTAAAAGGGTGGAGTTAAGTAAGATCAACCTGTTAAAAAATCAAAATATTTTTTTTATTTCACTTAAAAAATGTAATATTCATGAAAGTTGATTTTTCTCCAATAGAAAGTACTCAAACTGAAAACATTTATTATGTTACATATTAAAACATGGTTTTCAGTATATAAAACATATTTCAGAAAAATCTAAAAACTTTTCAGTATTTTCAATCAATTGATTTAAAAGATAACAAATTGGAAAACTATAAATTTCCAGAAAACAAATTAAAACAAGTTGAAAAAACATTTTAACTAGTTAAAAGTATTTGTTCTTGGATTCATCATCATTTCTTAAGGCAAAAGATAAATCAAGACACACAAAATAAAAACTAAACTACCTAGACACTTAAGCCAACAAGTCTTCAACATGACTTCATTAAACAACAAAGTTGGATCCTTGAGATGTCCAACAAATATTACATGGAGTTATTAACTAAACCAATCAAGTTCAACTAAGTAGACTAATATTGTGAAGTACATATTAAGTATTTTTCGGGCTCATAGCTGCTCGTAGCTATTCCTAACTAACCCCTTGAGTATTCTTGACACGAGCTACCACTAGCTTAACTTAGTGTTCTTTCCTCAAGTCACTTCGGGCTAACCTTGAGTGTTCTTTACACCTAACCACTCCTGGCTAACCCTGCGTATTAATTCTGGTATCACCCACTCTTGGCTAACCCTATCACGAAGTATTTTTTACTCAATCCACTCTTGGCTAAAATATGAAATTCTAATGTTTAACGATCTATGGGTCATTAGGTTTGATAACTAGGGAGGATTTTGTTTGACTATGAATACAATGTTTAGGCTTTCTCTCCTTGTTTAGATCATTTTTCTCTCTAGGGAAGGTAGCATTTTTCAACATATACAATGATTTGACTCACTCTTTGAGGTAACTGGATAAAAACTCAAAGTGTTTTCCATTAGGTTTCTCAGGATCCTAATACATTAATCTTCTTTTGGCTTAATGATCTTTCTAGGAAGCTTGAGGTGTGTGTTATCATCTGATCAACATATCTGCATGATGCAATCAATTCTCTCTTGGCTTAGAGGAGTCTTCTTTTTTCTTCTTGATAAACTCATTTTTATGCACTTGTTGAAGAAGGTAATTTTAGATGATCGTTTATAGTCGGTGAGCATTTTTAGTTTTTGTGTCCATTACGCGTCTAATGAGCTTTATTGTGATGGTTGCATTTAATACAGTCTCAATCTTTTTTCCTTTTTCTTCACGATGTTATTGATGACTAACAACAATTATCTCCCTAGGCAGTATAAAAATTTGCACAATGTTATGATTGATGTGCCTTAAATAGTTAGATCAAAATTTATAATTTCTTTATGTTAGGAAGTTGATGAAGAAAACAGTTTTAACTTGTGTAAGGAGATATTTAATATATATTCAAATGGATCTCTTTAACATATGAACATTCCTAAAAACATAGTATAAAGACATGTATATTTAATTTCAAGTACAAGATTTTCTTAGCATATGTGTATCTCTTATGTTTGTTTGCATATTTCATATATTTTTTGTGTGCGCCTTATCAGACTCTCTAAGAAAAGATTGCACGGTGTTGTATTATTTGTTAGATGAAACACTTAAATATTTCATGCTTTGTTATTTTTATCATCTCGTGGATGATGTTTGATCATATTTTATACTTAGTTATTTTAAAGCACTAATTAAAACATTGGTGTGTTAGACTTTTGCCTTAACCGTTTGAAACCCAATTTACGACTATACACGTTTGAGAATGTTGTCTTGTTGGAAAATGATTTATGGACATGTTAAATCAAGAGGAGTGAATTGTTTTTGAAAAAATTTTTTGAAACTTTTTACCTCTTTTTATACTTTTTTGAATACAAAACTTATTAAAAAATAATGCAATTAAATTTGGAATCAAAATTAATAAATATTACACAATTTATTTAAAAACAACAAGATATATGTGTAAAGAATAAGATGTAAGAAGAAATATTACATAAGGATTTCTATTGGTTCATATCAAACTAATCCTACATTCAATCTTAATGTTCAACTTTAGAACAATCGGGTTCCATTATCTTTATGAGATTTTACAAGCATACTGATGACACATATTTTGTACACATATTTATAGCTTTATTGAAAAATGAAATCAAACATTTTCAGTATGCTTTATTTTAATTTATTAACTCATTTTCTTTTAATAGTAATAAATTGATTTTTTTTTTTACATATTTACTTTAACTTTATATTTTTAGCTCATTTCACCTTTGGTAATTGTTTTGCATATAACTTTTTTATAGATATTAATTTAGGTTGATTTCAATCGTATTAGTTTTTAAATTTTCAAGGCTTCAAAATGGACACATGGTTTGATGGATTTGGACTTATCTTCTATTTTCTACTATTATTAAAAGTTGAGGCAGATTTTCTGAAATTTTGTAAAAGAACCCAACTGGATTCAACTTCCTTTGTTTTAGTTTAGACTTTTGTAATTGGGCTTATATAGAGAATTAGAGCATATATATAGTCTATACGTTCTTTGAACTTGTACACAAAATTTATTTGCTTAATATTTTTTTTGGAATTGTCTCTTCATCTCCTTTTCTCTCTTTTTTGTCAAATTTCAATTTGACTCTTCATCTTCTCTCAATTTCTCTTAATTTGATTTTGCATTCTTCATTTATGGAATACTAATTATTGATGATCAATTCACATAATCAAGATCAAACAAGACAAATTAAGTTTTTACTAATCATTTAACGCTCTAAGTTTGTTATTCTCTTCTTTAATCTTAGTTTTGCATTATGTGATTACAATTGCGCTTCTAATTATAGAATCAAATTAGAAATCTATTGAATCTTGTTTCGGTAATTCTATACAAATTAGATTGAATGATATTTTGATTTGATTAATATAATTAGTTTAATTAATTAATTGAATCAGTTAATTGTTCAAACTTTGATTCAAATCTTTAGAGAACTTTAATAAGAGGAATTATTTATCCTCCAATCTATGAATTGACCTTTTATCTTCTCTTGATTTTTGTTTTTGATCTATGTTTACATTTTAATTCTTATTCAATTTGTGTTTTACATTTTTCAATCCCAATCTTAACTTTTATAGAAAAATATTAAAGACTAAATACAATATACATGTATCCTTTAAGAATTGACATAGGTTATGCTCTATATATTATAAATTTTAGAGAAAAATTAAAATCTTTGATTTTAAGAACGACATTTGAAGTCCCATGCACATTCAAATCACATACATGTTGGGTAGACAACAAATAAACTCCTGAACACGATTAAGAGGATATAGTTCAACTATTAGATCACACTAAATGGATCAAAACAACTCTTGAAATCTCTTTAAGGAAATAACGATTCAATCCTTGAAAACTCAAGAGAAAACAAATAGGATCAACCCATGAATTTAGAAGTCAAAAGAATGTAAATATCATACCAGAGTTTATAGTAGATGTATTCTGAAATGCTTTTGCTCTTGAAATAACTTGAAAAACGCTCAATTAGATTGCTTAAATAAATTAAAATAGTTTGTTTAAAACATATTCAAAAGTTCTTAAAGTATTAGTGAAAGGTTTTATTTATAAAATTTTCAAAATTGAGTTAAAACTGATTGTGCTATAAATAATCAATTATGTTAAGATGGTAGTCGATTATTTGAAGAGAAAATCATTTTACCGAAATGTTGCAACTATTTTAGTCGATTCTATTACCATTTAATTTGTTAACTTGTTTTTCATCTTTTCTAAAATAATATCATGAACACACTAGTCGATTAACCTATATCCTAATTGATTAATTCATTAAGGAATAATCAACCTTCTTAAGTACTTAACCAATGTTGAGACCTTGAACATAAATGAGTTTGATATTGTGGAATTTAAAGTAACAAAAGATAAATTGGTTGGAGGAGATTGCATTCAACCTTTTATAGCCGATGAGATAAGTCGAATTTGTTATTATTTCTATAAGAAATGTGACACGTGGTATATGCTTATGTTGTAATGTATTTTTGTAGGTATTTGGTACGCGAGATGCCTTACTTCAATAGGTGCATAAAATGTATTTAGATTTTAAAAATATATTCTAGATTGTGCAATTTGAAATGCAATTATGTATCTAGAAATTTCCTCTGAATTATAGCATTTGAAAAAAAAATTTCCGATTGTACAACCTAGAAACTTATTAGAACAACTAATTCAAATTGAAATTAAACAACAACAATGATTTTTTTTTGCAAACGAACCTTTAAAACAATAATACCGATGTGATAGGGTAATGGATAGCCAAAGTGGTTCCTAAGAACAACAAATGAGTCTTGACATTGAGTGTGGAACACCAGAACGGAAGGAAGGAACAACGGGACAATAATGTATGAGATGTAATGACGAGTGGAAAAGGAATGAAAAAAAAGAAAAAATAATAATAAAAAAATAAAAATAAATAAAAAAATAAAAAAAATAAATATTAAGGATAATTTTATTTTTTATTAATATAAGTTGTTTATTGAAACTATTA
>Ga0123341_1001894_pt1 | contig 16524 bp, 15 predicted proteins | sample Turbeapinknodule_FD_89959 | JGI IMG/M metagenome (GOLD analysis project Ga0123341, IMG submission 89959) | Root nodule microbial communities of legume samples collected from Mexico - Turtle bean Mexico pink nodule | ecosystem: Host-associated > Plants > Roots > Nodule | place: Mexico: Nepantla...
GAGGAATCAATATGAATGATTTTTATATATGTATCAATTCCAATCAAGATGAAATTTTATATATTTTGTTTCATTGAAAATACATCCAAATAATTTACTTTTCTTTTATTTAATTTCTTATAAATTCATGATACAAACAACCTTTTACACATTGTCTTATAGTTAGTGAATGTTATACATGAGATTTTAGAACTGTTTTTTGTGGGTTCAATATCCGTCCTTAGGAAAAGTTTATTACTTATGACTTGGTATACTTTTCGTAAAATAGTCATCATTGAGTTTCTTAGATGCATATTCCAGGTACAATCAGATTCGAAGGCATCGAAGGGACAACGAAAAAACAATTTTCATGATCGATTGTGCCAACTTCAACTGTCCCGTTTGGTTTAAAGAATACCGGAGCCATATACCAAAGGCTCATGGATCAAATTTTTAAAGCATTAAGAGAGCATTAAATGCGGCTAAATCCCGACAAGTGTGCGTTCAAAACAGAAGGAGGTAAGTTATTAGGATTCATGCTAAGAAATCGTGAAATTGAGGCAAACCTAGAGAAATGTAAGGAAATTACAGAAATGAGAAGCCTTATGGACACCAAAGAAATACAGAAACTAATTAGACAATTGACGGTTATGTAAATATTTTTTCCCAAATTGGTAGAAAAACCAAACTGATTTTCCAACTCTTAAGAAAGGTTGCAAAGTTTAATTGGAACCTTGAATGTGAAGAAATACTCATTCAATTGAAAACTTTGCCTGCAACACCACTGATCATACAAAAATCAGATCTTCAACGGCTAATCGTTGTATATCTGTTAGTATCAGATGAAGCCTTTAGTGTACCATTAGTCCAAGAAGTAGATAAAGAAGAACAATTGGTATATTTTATCATCCAAATACTAGATGGTGTCGAGGTCAGATATCAAATGATAGAAAAGGTTTCTTTAACATTTGTACTGGCCAAACCTCGAACATCGACTTCGAAGAGGTCGACACCAGACATCGACATCGAACCTCGGTGGTCTGGTCACATTAATGGGCCACGTAAGTGGACCCCAGAAATAATAATGAGTTATTACCCATATGAAAGAGGGACCTAAGTCACGAGATGATTCATGCATCTGGTGTGTCTAGTACGTTCAGGTCTAGCACAAGTAAATAATCCTTGGAGGCGTTAAGGCCCACTAGGGTTAGGGTTTCCAATGGTAGATGGCATGCATGGCACGTGAACACTTAGGGCACCCATAGAACAGATAGCCCCACAGTGTTGGTACATGAGTTGGCACCCTGACGGCCATACTGTTAAAGATTTTGCACTCCAGAAGAGGCAAGTCTTGTGTCGCGACTGTGCTAAGCTTGTGCAATGCGTCACAAGATGCTTCACCAGTAACCCTAATTCCACTCAAGTAAAGATCCTCGTGGGACAAGGAGTTGACCTAGATACAACCTATATAAAGGGTGGTAAGAACCCTAGAAAAGGTATGCCGTTTCTAAGACTAAAATTGCTTTACATACTTTATTGTTTCTTAGCCCAGTACTAACTTGATCGTCGGAGTGCAATCAACAGGTAGGGCCCCCCTCTGTGTCAACAGAACCACTCTTAGCTACCCAAGGAGAGAGCTGAAACCACTAGGAGATAGGAGTAGCCACCATATGCCTTTGAAGTCAACGACGGTTGAGTCAACCGGCGAGAACATTTGGCGCCCACCATAGGGCCCGATAAAACTAGGTCCCATCCACAATCGTGTTGAGAGCTATCCAGCAACATGAGGAGTACGAGGCAAGGTGCATCTGCACTAGAAGGAGGAGACAACGTCTCTATGCAACAACTCATGGAGATCATTCGCGCTTTCCAGCAAGCGGTAGCGGCGTCCAGGGCTGAACAGGACAAGATTCTGGCTGAGGTTCAAGCCGAACATGCAGCTAGCCAGAACTGTTACCAGAACGACTTGGCCGTGTCGCATGCAAACAATGAGGAACTGCGCAGAGCCAACGAAGAATTGCACAGATATTTGCAACGCATGGGTGAGCATACGAATGATGAGTGAACCCCGCCCATACCTGTAGGGTTCACCCAATGCCGTTTTCGCAAGCGATCATGGATACTGTGATACCAGCCAACTTCATAGGTAAAAAAGATCGCCTTCACAGGCGTAGAGGACCCAAAAGCCCATATCACGACTTTCCACACCCTGATGATGGTTTTAGGAGGCACTGACGCTATGCACTATAAGCTGTTTATGAGTATGTTCTCAGGCATGACGTTGGACTGGTTCATCGATCTCCATAATGGACACATTACCTCTTTCGACCAGTTTTCAACATTATTCAGAGAACTATACATCGTCAACCAGGCTCCCCCTCCTATCTCTTACGATCTCTTTGACATAAAGCAGTACCAGGGAGAGCCTCTGAAGGACTTCTTGAACAGGTTTGGGGCATTCATGGTGAAACTGCATACCAAAGATGAAGATATGATGGTACACGCCTTCAGATGAGGGGTATTGCCAGGTCCTTTCAGCGATTCTCTGATAAGGTGCCGCCCAAAGACGTTCAGAGAGATCCGCCACAGAACCATAGCCCACATCGTTGCAGAGGAAGAGGTCACAGAGAAGCACAGAAGCATCGGCCCAGTCCGACCTCGAGGAACTGGTCGTCCTCAGCCCCTAAGGGTACATGAGGCTACGACAGAGAACAAAGCCCCGGGGAAACAACCGCCATACGAAGGAAGTAAGCCTCAAACCAGGGCACATGCGAAGGAGAACACTCCCACCAGGCACAATTTTCGGATGGACCTTAAAGAGCTGATTGCCATCCCTAACGTGGCAGACAGACTGAAATCTCCATCGAAGACCGACAAGAGGCTGGGGCCCAGCAAAGACACTTGGTGCGAGTTTCACCAAGCCTTTTGCCACGGCCTGCGCAACTGTTTGGTGTTAGGATTCCAGTTAGATGAAATGGTAAGGAATGATTTCTTGAAGGAATACCTACAAGAACCGCAGGGGGCGCTGACGTTCAGCCTACCTGATGTTCGTCGACCTTCAACAAACTACAGTTGTCTCCTAACCAGTTAAGGCCTTACGATGGTTGTTTGTATGGTTTCACGGGAGACCAGGTAGAGGTGCAGGGACACGCAGAGTTAAAGACAACCTTTACTGATAGAACGACTTCCCGCACTGTTAACATCAGGTATCTTGTCGTTAATGCTCCCTCAGCCTATAACATGCTTTTGGGCAGACCCGCTTTGAACATGATTGGAGCAGTAGCCTCTTCGAGGCATATGAAGATGAAGTTGCCTTCCCTTGAAGGAACAATGATCACCATCAAGTTTGATCAGAAGAAGGCCAAGAGGTGCTATGAGAACAACCTCAAACCAAAGAGAGGAGTGTACGCAGTCACCACTCAACCTCCAAGGGAAGAAGGGGTCACCCATGTCGAGATCGCTCGGGAGAGACGACCCGAGCCCGCAAAAGAAGTGCTGGAGAAGGAGATCGAGGGCAAGAAGTTCAAGCTTGGCAAGTCTTAGGGTCAAGAAACGCAGGATCAGATTGTCGAGGTCATAGCACGACACCTGAATACCTTCGCATGATTTGCCTCAGACATGCCTGACATTGACCCTGATTTCTTGTGCCATCACCTCACCATGGACCCACAGGTCCGACCTGTCTGCTAGAGAAGGAGAAAGTTCAATGATGATAGGCGTCAGGTCATCAGGGAGGAGACCCAGAAACTACTGAGCGCTGGCCACATCTGGGAGATCCAGTACCCAGAGTGTGGTGTTAGTGAAGAAAGTTAGCGGGAAGTGGAGGATGTGCATCGACTTCACAGATCTTAACAAAGCGTGCTCGAAGAACTCCTACCCACTGCCTAGCATTGACGCCCTGGTAGACATCGCCTCAAGATGTAGACTTTTTAGCTTCCTGAATGCTTTCTCTGAATATAACCAGATCCGGATGCATCCAAGGACAAACGCAGAACAACATTCATAACAGAGCTCTCTTGTTACTGTTATAAAGTGATGCCTTTTGGGCTCAAGAATGCAGGGGCAACCTACCAGAGGTTAATGGATAAAGTACTAGCGCCCATGATAGGGTGAAACGTCCAAGCGTATGTGGACGACATGGTGATCACCTCCCAGGTGAAGGATCAACACGTCGCTGATTTGAAGGAGCTATTTACAACAATAGCCAAGTACAAATTGAAGTTGAACCCCGAAAAGTGTGTGTTTGGGGTAGAGGCAGGCAAGTTCTTAGGATTCCTACTCACTGAGCGTGGGATAGAGGAAAACCCTGATAAGTGCGCTGAAATTATAGCCATGCGCAGCTCGATATCGGTGAAGGAGGTGCAACAGTTGACAGGGCGGATGGTCGCTTTGTCCAGATTCGTGTCAGCAGGAGGAGATAAGGGGCATCCCTATTTCCAGTGTTTAAAGAGAAATAGAAGGTTCGTATGGACCAAGGAATGCGAGGAATCATTCCTCAAGTTGAAGGAATACTTGGCCAGCCCACCAGTACTGTGAAAGCCACAACTAGGCACCTCGCTTCGCTTGTACTTCGCAGTCACAGATCGGACGATCAGTTCGGTCCTCGTTCAGGAGCAGGATCAGGTGCAGAAGCCAATATATTTCGTGAGCAAAGTTTTGCAAGGGCCTGAGGTGAGATACCAGACCATAGAAAAGGCAACCCTAGCAGTGGTATTTTCAGTGCGAAGACTTCGCCACTACTTCTAAAGCTTCACCGTAATCGTGATGACATACCTGCCCATTCGTAAGGTCTTACAGAAACCCGATGTGGCAGGACGAATGGTGCGTTGGGCGGTTGAGCTATCAGAGGTCAATACGAACCCATATGACCTATCAAAGGTCAGGTTTATGCTGACGTAGTAGAGCTGTCCTCGACAGCCACACACCAAGAGGAAGCATATTTCAGATGGGTCCTCTCCGTAGACGGCTCCTCCAACCAATAGGGTAGTGGGCCTGACATCATCCTGGAAGGACAAAATGGGTTGTTGATCGAGCAGGCCCTACGGTTTTCCTTCAAGGCCAGTAACAACTAGACGGAGTATGAGGCCCTAAGAGCTGGAATGCTGCTAGCCAAAGAGATGGGTGCGAAGAGTTTGTTGGCAAAGAGTGACTCCCTGTTAGTAACGAGGCAGGTTATGGGGGAATACCAAGCCAAGGACCTCCAGATGGTCTCATACCTACAGTATGTCTGGATTCTAGAGGAGACTTTTGTGGTGTTCGAGTTAGTACATGTCCCCCGAGAACAGAATGCCCGAGCTAACTTGCTAGAAAAGCTCCCCAGTTCAGGCAAGGGGGGCAGACAAATGACAGTCATACAGGAGACCCTGAGGATACCTCAAACCACCACAGGCAGCACAACAGAAGTCCAACAAATAAGCACCTCAGAAGGTGTTAAGAGGAATCACCGGTCGTTGACTCAAGAAACATTGAAAACGCCCAGAATAAGCACATACGCATTATCAAGGGAAGAGTCGTTGCATGTTTGCCTAGTCGAAGAAGGCGAAAACTGGATGACACCTTATCGATGCTACTTGGCTGATGGAATACTCCCACTGGAGCCCACAGAGGCCAGAGTAGTCAAGAAAAATTAAAGCAAATACACCCTGATCGACGGGGATTTGTTCAGACATGGGTATACTCACCCTATCTTGATATGTGTAAGTGGTGAGCAGTGCACACACATTATGGCAGAACTTTACGAAGGGATATGTGGGAGTCACATTGATGGCCGAACTCTCTCATCGAAGGTCGTTTGCGTAGGATACTACTAGCCAACCATGAGGGAAGATTGCACGAGGTATTCACTGCGGTGCAAACAGTGCCAACAACATGCAGACTGGCATAAAGCACCCCAGAGGAGTTGCGATCGATCCACAGCCCATGGCCATTTCACACTTGGGGGATCGACATCCTGTGACCATTTCCTCTAACAGTTCAACAAATGAAGTACCTCGTGGTTGCCATTGAGTACTTTACAAAGTTGATAGAGGGTGAGCCAGTTGCGCAAATCACAGACAACAAAGTCTAACAATTTGTGGAAAAACATAGTATGCTGTTTTGGAGTCCCAAAACATTTGGTGTCAGATAATGGCACCCAGTTCGCGAGCTAACAGTTGGGCAAGCTATGCACGAAACTTGGAATAAAACAGGTGTTTGCATCAGTCGAGCACCCCCAGACAAACGGGCAGGGTGAGTCTGCCAACCGAGTTTTGCTTGGAGGTGTGAAGAGAAGGCTGAAGAAAGCCAAGGGGACCTAGGCAGAAGAGGTTCCTAGAATTGTGCGGGCTTACCACACCACTCCCCAGTCCACTACCATGGAAACACCCTTTAGCTTGGTGTATGGTTTGGACGTAATGATTCCTGTAGAAATCCAGGAGAGCTCACCATGTTTCCAGAACTTCGTGGCTGAAGAATCTAACGAAGAAAGAAAGGTGAACCTGGACCTACTGGATGAAGTCAGGGAGGAGGCTCGCATCAAGGTTGAAGCCTTGAAGAGAAAGGTGGAGAACAAGTATAACTCCAAGTTGAGACCTCGGTAGTTCCAGGTCGCGACTTGGTGAAGCAAAAAGCCCACCCTTACCAGCTAGAGAACAAGTTATCTCCCAAGTGCATTGGTCCATTCCGTGTGACAGAGGCGCTTGGGAACGGAGCGTACAAGCTCGAGACCCTAAAACGTGGGACGATTCCTCGAACTTGGAACAAAGCAAATTTAAAATTTTATTTCAGTTGATTATTTTATTGTACACCGTTTAGGGGACACTTTTTTTCCCTTATCAGGGTTTTTTAACGTGGTCACCCAATAAAATTTTAGTTAAATATATATTTTTGCAATTGTACAGTGAAGTAAAAGCGAACCTCTCCCTTGGGTTAGAAACACCAAGATTGGGAATAGTATGGTTCTTAGTGAGCCTCCCTCTTGTGAGGGAACGCCAAGGTCGAGAGCAACATGGTTCCCAGTTAAAATCCTCCCTTGCCTCTATCGGCAAGGACGAGGTCAGTAAAAGCGAACCTCTCCCTTTGGTTAGAAACACCAAGATTGGGAATAGTATGGTTCTTAGTGAGCCTCCCTCTTGCGTGGGAACACCAAGGTCGAGAACAGTATGGTTCCCAGTTAAAATCCTCCCTTGCCTTTATACGGCAAGGATGAGGTCAGCAAGCGAACCTCTCCCTTGGGTTAGAAACACCAAGATTAGGAATAGTATGGTTCTTAGTGAGCCTCCCTCTTGTGTGAGAATTCCAAGGTCGAGGACAGGACAGTTCCCAGTTGAAATCCTCCCTTGCCTCTATGCGGCAAGGACGAGGTCAGTAAAAGAGAACCTCTCTCTTATCTTGTAAGGTAAGGTCGAGAACAATATGGTTCCTAGTTAAAGATCTCCCTTGCCCTTATACGTCACGGTCGAGAACAACATCTTCCTTATTTTTGTTTGACAAAGGATAGGGCTAAGTAAGAGTTCAAGCAAACACCGCCTCTACCTTAATACGTTGAAGAAAGGTTAAGGTCAAGAAGGTGGTAAAAGAGCGTGCTACTTAAGTTAGAGAGGCCCTAAGGCGTTGCTAGACTAATGTGACACAAGCAAGTAGTTAACCAAAAACACAAAGGAGCAGATCAGGAAGAAAACAGATTTTATAAATAGAAATATATTTACAAGTTATCAATTGTTCATTAGGCAGCCAAATAAATTACAAAGAGAAATCATCGCAAGTTAAGCATCCACTAGCTACCCATCCTCGACCTTCTTCGCCAGCCTAGTTTGGGAGAGATCCACCCCAGGATGCACACAGGCAACCTGAGCCATGGCTTCTTCAAATCCCACAACATAAGACTCAACGACGTCCTTGGTAAGCTCCTTTTTAGTCTGTTGGAAGTGCTCGTCCTTACGGGCTAACTCTACCTTCAGCTTGGCAAGTTGCTTCTCCAAATGCGATCATTTCTCCTTGAGTTTAGTTAACTCCTCCTCAAGATTGGTCGTCTTCTCCCGCAACTTGGCCCCCTCTTCCTTCAAGCCAATCACTTCAGTTCGGAGGTCCAAGACCTTAGCGTGAGCCCCAGAGCTTCTTGAGACTTTTCGAACAAAAGCTTCTTAGTTGCGAGTTCAAATTGGCAGAGATTCAACGCCTCCAAGTAAAGGGCAGTCTCGCGACGTTTGAGCTCTTTGACTTGAAGGGCTTATTGGCTAGCTGCCTCCTTCACCTTCTGCATCCTAGACAAGGTAAGGCTGGATGCGACGAGGATGTCCCCAAGGCATTTGGACGCGTGCTCTAACAGAGGATCCTCCTCCATGTTCTCCAACTTCTCTTGGTCTTGGAAGGACTACAGGGCCCGTTGGAGGAAGGCAGGCAGATCAGCAAAAGGTGCACCAGGATTGCCCCCTGAGGCACTCTCCCCTTACCCTTCTGCACCACAAGGTCACAAGGGGAAGAGGCACTAGGAGGGTGCTCCCTGTAAGTAGGGCGCGATCATCTGAACCTGAATTTGTAGGGACTGCAACATCAACTTTCCTCTTCCTCTTGAAGACGAGGCCTGAGCAGGTGTCCTCGTCTTCAGAGGCAGCAGCCTCAGTGACCCCCTTTTGCCTTTGTTCCACGAGGGCTGGGGCAGAAGGGCCTGGAGCAGAAGTGGCAGGGGCAGAGGCATCGTCGGGAGAGGGGCCTGGAGCGGCCTTGAGTTGAAGAGCCACAACGGCTAGTTGCCTCTTCTTCTCAGCGTTTAGTACCATACCTGCAAAGAAGACAATAACGCATAAGAGTCTAAACCAGGAAAGCACCCAAGTACAGAAAAACGTAAACAAAAACAGAAGAAATAGAGGCAAACAAGTACCAATGTAGCCCTTAAGGGCCTTTGGGCTGAACTCGAGTTTGAGCAGCTCAACCGTGCTAAACAGTGCTTGGAGATCGGAGAGGAGATCGAACACCTCTAGTTCCTGTGGGGGTAAGTCCTCGAGGCATCTGGGCTTCTTGAGCTTAGGTTTCTCCGGCCAGTAGAGGGGAAACCCGTCCAAGAGGGTGGGGTCTTTCCTATTGCTCCGAACCTTGAAGAACTTCCCCTTGAAGCCTTTGTATGACTGCTGAAAGAGCGTCAATAGAACCCTCCCAGCAACTCCGTTGAAGCTTACCCGCAACTTCTTGCCGGGGCTCTTAGCTTCGAAGAAGTATAGGAACACGTCCACTGACGGCGTATGGCCGAGGCAGTGGCACAGGATCGCGAAAGCCCTAACGAACGCCCAACTGTTTGGGTGTAGTTGGGCAGGGGCAACGTTGACTTCGGTGAGGAGGGCTCGCTCGAAGGGAGTGAAGGGAAGGCGCAGGGAAAGTCTTCGAAAGACAATCAAGTAGACGAAACAGAAGGGTCCCTCTGGGTTCGATAATTCGTCAAAACACACGGGTTCACCTATGGTACAGGGCATGACCCTCACGAATTTATCGTGCTCCTTCCCAAAGACACAATACTTATGGCAGTCCTGTTTCTTCCTATAGGTTGCAATGCTCAAGGGAGGTAAACCTGGAAGTTTCCTCTAAGAGGTTGTTAGGTGCCCAACAGTTCAGGGATTTATTGTCAAGGGGAGAAGGGTTTGAGTGTGGAGTTGAGTTTGGAGTAGGGTTTGGTCGAGCCATCTTAAAGAGAAAAGCTAAAAAAGAAGAAGAAAAAACGTAGGTTTAGAGAAAGGAGCTAGCGCGCTTCAGAAATTCGAAAAATATTGAGATGTGAAAACGAAGAACATTTATAAAGTGCAAAAAACATAAACAGTCCCAGAACAGGTAATGCATGTTATGAGCAGCAGAATCATAAAGTGAAGTCAATGATGGAATGAAAAGCATACCTTGAAGCAATCGCGATTCAAAGAGTTGGAGTAAGCGAGGAGAGAGGGTAGAGCGTTCGAAAAAATAGGGTTTTCGAAGAAATGAAATGCCTAAGTGAAGTAATGGAACAATGCAAAGGAGCGGGAGAATCGAAAGGTTTAACATATAGAGGGAGCGTAAGAGACAACAAGCCTCCATCGTTGATCTATCCATGGGTACGCTGATGAAAGAGTATGGTCAAACGTCACCTCGGTGCACTGTTCACGTCTCGTCACTTTAGCACCACGTAGTGGGCGATCACTTAGCCTCTTCGCTGAAACAAGTTACAGCTCAAGCCTGGGGGGCTTGTGTACTGACCAGACCTCGGACATCGGCTTCGGAGAGGTCGACACCAGACGTCGACATCGGACCTCAGTGGTCTGGTCGCATTAATGGGCCACGTAGGTGGACCCCATAAATAATAATGAGTTATTACCCATATGAAAGAGGGACCTAAATCACGAGAGGATTCATGCATGTGGTGTGTCTAGTACGTTCAGGTCTAGCACAAGTAAATAATCCTTGGAGGCACTAAGGCCAGCTAGGGGTAGGGTTTCCAAGGGTAGATTGCATTCATGGCATGTGAACACTTAGGGCACCCATAAAACAGATGGCTCCGCAGCAGCTGGTAGATGAGTTGGTACCCTGGCGGCCATAATGTTAAAGATTTTGCACTCCAGAAGAGGCAAGTCTTGTGCCGCGGCTGTGCTAAGCTTGTGCAACGCGTTACAAGATGCCTCACCAATAACCCTAATTCCACTCAAGGAAAGATGCTCGTGGGACAGGGAGTTGACCTAGATACAACCTGTACGCCGTTTCTAAAACTGAAACTGCTTTACATACTTTACTGTTTCTTAGCCCAGTATTGACTTGATCGTCAAAGTGCAATCAACAGAAGCCACTCTTAGCTACCCAAGAAGAGAGCGGAAACCACCAGGAGATAGGAGGAGCTACCATTTGCCTTTGAAGTCAACGACGATTGAGTCAACCGGCGAGAACAACATTCATGATCACTTCTTGACGAATGAGGATGTACTTCCAGAATCATAAGATAATTGTGAAATCCGATTATCCTATTATGAAAATCTTGGCTAAACTTGATTTGGCCGGAAGAATGATAGAATAGGCAGTTGAATTATTAGAATTTGAAATCCGGTATCAACCAAGAGGGACAATCAAGTCACAAAGTTTAGCTGATTTCAAAGCAGACTTAAGTCCCAAACCAACTGAGGAAGAAGACTTATAATGGTCATTACACGTGGATGGGTCATCCAACTTGAAATCACATTGAGCGGGAGTCATTTTGGAGGGCCCGGGAGGTATACTCTTGGAATAATATTTGAAGTTTGACTTGAAAACATGAAACCACCTGGCCGAATATTAGCCAGACTTATACTAGCAAATGACATGGGAGCTCACCAGGTATTATGCAGAAGTGATTCTGAGCTAGTGGTTGGCTAAGTTAAAGGAGAGTTTGAGGTGAAAGAACCCTTGTTGGAGAAATATTATCATCTCATGTCAAATTTAATATCTAAGTTCTATTCAGTCAATATTGAACACATAAGGCGACAAAATAACACCACAGTTGATTTATTGAAAAAGGGGGTTCATCGGTTAGTTATCTATGTTTTCTTAAAAAACCCAAGTGTAAGCCCGTATGAGTGCATGACCATCACTGATGAAGAAATATGGATGACAGCTATACAAAATTTCCTTGAAAGCAGGGAATATGAAGAGAAAGAAGAAAAAACCAGGAAACAACAAAGTGCAAGGTTTGTTCTTATTGGCTAAGACTTATACCGAAGGGACGAGACCCATGTTAAAATGCATTTCCAAATATGAAGCCGCGTATATCATTAAATAAATCCATGAAGGAATATGCGAGTATATTACTGGCTGACCGTTCAGAGTGACAGTGCAAAATACGTAAAGAAATGCTTGAAATGCCAAGAGCACGACATGTTATCCCATTTGAAACTCGAGAACTTAGATTACATTTTATCCCCATGGCCATTTTCCATGTGGGGAATGGATATCATTAGACTGTCCAATCTAGGTAAGGGACAATGTAGGTTTCTACTAGTAGGTGTTGATTATTTTATTAAATGGATTGAGGACGAACCACTAGTGGCAATCATAGCAAAAATCATACAAAACTTTGTATGGAAAAATATCATATGTCGGTTCGACATTCCAGATGTTATTATCACTGATAACGATTGACAATTTATTGACCAAGGATTGGCTGAATTTTATGATGGACTTGGTATCAAACATATCACCAGTTCAGTGGAACATTCCCAAACCAATGGGAAAGTTGAGGCCACAAATAAGGTCATTCTCAACGAGTTAAAGAAGAGGTTAGGCACCACCAAAGGCAAGTGGACCGAAAAGCTAATTGAAGTCCTCTGGGAATACCGTTGCACCCCATAAATAAATATGCAAGAAACTCCTTATATCCTGACATATGACACTGAAGCAATGATTTTAGTAGAAGTGAGAGAACCTTCTTTAAGAAGACAAATGTTTGATTGAATCAGGAAAGCTTAACGATTGGTTTGGATTTGATCAATGAATTAATAGACAAAAGGAGAATTAGGAAAGAGGCGTGCAAGATATTGGTGGCAAGGAGGCACAATTCTAAAGTAAAACCCAGAAATTTCCAGAAAGGAGATCTAGTTTGGAGAATGAGAAATGAAGTCAAGAAGAACGAAGGAAAATTTTCAAGAAATTTGGATGACCTTTTCGCGTAAGAGATGTAACTACCAAAACTTATTACTTCGAATTTCTTTTAGGAAAAACTGTACCGCGGACGTGGAATGTCACTCATATCAAATTTTATTATAGTTAATAAACGATGAAATATGCACTCTTTCCTCACTCAGTTGTTTTATCTCGAAGAATGGTTATTACTTACAAACTTATTTTTTTAAGCAAAGATAAATACCGAGTGCGGTTCAGTTAAGGAAGCTTTGCCTAAAACGACAATCCCTCCCGAACGCATGTACAATTTACTTTGAAGGCATAGTCAAGGAAGCTTTGACAAAAAATGGCAATTCTTCCTGATGCCCAAAAATCATTACACTTTGACTAAGGAAGCTTTGCCCTAACGTGACAATCCCTCTCGAATAGTGAAAAACTACACACAATCAGCTTGGGTAAGGAAGCTTTGTCTAAAACGACAATCCCTACCGATTGCTTAACTCAACAAACAAGTTTTAAAAACTTTGGCAAGGTTGGTCGGACCATAAAAAAGGAACTACTCTAAGTAATGCAACATATCAAATGATAAGTGTGTTCAAAATCAAAAGCGCACATCAAAAGAAAAACATATGGTCGGTCGAAATTCAATTTATCAAATGTTAAGCGTATCCAATTTTACGCGAAAGAGAAAGGTAAGTATACAGTCAGTCGAAAGACAAGCCTACCAGCTCTAGTGAGCGCCTTTACCGGCTAGCCACCTGCCTGCGCAGTTGTTTCATCATGTTTATCGCCTCGGGGTCGGTTTGAGCCATTATGCCTACAAACAAACATTAAATTAAGCACAATCAATAAACCTAGAAAAATAAAGCAAGTACAAATTCTACATACCATAAAAATCCACCCAACGATGGGACGATTGATCAAAAATATAAAAAATTCTTTATCTTGCGAAGTCATAGAAGACCTCAATAGGACTTGTATCGGGTAGGAGATCGACTCCAATAGAAAGGAAATTTTGGTTTTCCCTCGACATCGTAAAAGTAAGGTTTACTGTCCAGTTCTACAAAAAGTTTAAAATATCAACCATTGAAGTTTTTATATGAAAAGGTAAAGGGGGCGAAAAGAATACTGCCCGTGTGACTGAATAAAGAATGCCAACCCACGTGATAAGTTGGACAAAGTTATAATAAAAAAGAAAAGAGTGAGGGGACGACCTTAGTCGAAATAAATCGCAAATAAGTCAAAAGGCTTGTAATGCAGCTCAAGGGTGAGGATGGAGAGCTACATTGAGAATCCTAAGGACCCCCATCGTAAACTCATCAAAAGGAAGGGTGATATGAAGGTCAATGAAAAGACAAGTATAAACATAAATAAAGTATTGAGGAGCATTTTCTCAACTGTGATAAACACGTTCAGAAGGGCTATGATGTGAGTTGATTTTAGGATTGATCACTAGGTGACACTTTAATATTTATGATTGAGATTTTAACTCAATTAAAAAGTGAAAACCTAAGGAAAATCCCCACTGGACATTAACTTAACCAAGTGGTTAAGTAGATGTGAAGGTTCATTTCACAAAGGCAAAAGGAAAACACAATTATATGGTGAATATGATGACAAATATGGTGCAAAAATTGAACAAGCAATATAAGAGCAAAGAATGGACCAAATGGAATTCAAAGAGACAAAACTAAGAACATGTTTATGATAGAAAGGATTGGAAATGGATTAATGGAAGAGATGCTGAAAGAAGAACTTATGGATGGTGAAGCAAGGAGGAATCACGCCTCTTGATGGGATGGAATCACCAAGATGAGTGAAAGGAGGCCGCCACTAGAGAGCTTCATATCTCACAAGATAAGACCAATTTTGGAGGAGAACACTCACTCACAACTCACACAAAAATTGTGCAGAATTTCTTTACTATAATTTCAACTTGTGTTTACAAAAGGGGGGGGGGGGTCTCCTATTTATAGATTTAGGAACCTTAGAAAAGAAGAAAAGATGGTAGAAAGGGAAGAAGCATAATATGCTGCAGCTAGGGTGTTGAACTCATTCTTATGTCTTCACCTCCTAATTATGCTATATAAACCTACTCTACGGAAATTACAAAATGAGAGACCAATTGATGCTCAACACCTAGAGTCTGTGCTCTGTCCTAGTAATCCTTTGAGGTATGGATGCTGAGGTCATGTGTTGGGCTTGGTCTTCATCATGGGTAAGCGCCCTCTCTCCTTGGGCCTCATCAGGCTACAACTAACATTTGTAACCACATCTTGCAGTGAGTCAGATTTTAACATGGTGACCCTGGTGATTTACTCATTAACAACATATAGACCCCAAAATTGGGTAATTTGCTTAACAACATGAGGATCTACCCACTCATAACCTGAATTAGGAGAAGGTCAACTAGAAGGGTCGATCGCCTTACTAGAACCAACCAACTCACCCCTAACCTCACTTAGAGCAACTAAAACTCCCCAGAGGATGTAGAAGAAGATGGAGAAGGCAAAGACTCAAAAGAAGACATGAATAACCTTTCAAAGAAAGTGGAAAACACCTCGTCACAGTTCGACACTCGTAATATCACTTAGTATTGGAGTTGGAGAGAATAAGCAAAGTGTAAATTTTTTTGAAATGAACTGCTTTTTATAGAGACCCTACCACGAGACAACGAAACGTCGTCTTTCACTGAACAGTTAGATATCCTTTGATCCAACGAGTCTGAATGATTCAACTCGAAACAACACGACCAATTGAACCGTTAGATCTTATCAGATCGGAATATTAGGTTAAACATGAAACAAAATGTTGATGAGTACACGTCCAATCAACCCTGACACTGCAGTAATTAATGATCAAAATTGTCCCTTCCAACCTCGATACAACAAACCATCATGTCTAGACTCTTCTAGAAGGTTTTCCTTTAGTCTGGGAGACTAGTCTACCGGTGGAAGAACCACATCACCCAATATCAAAGGTCGCTCGACCGCATAGAGTTAATGAACCAAAGTAAATTAAGGAGATACGCGATAAATTAGGTAATGCCATTTTAGAAAAGATACTCATAATACGACGTATAAACGAGATAACCCATTATAAACACTATAAATGAGCATTATTATACAAGAATAAGTATTTTTATCAATATATTACCCACTCTCATACAGAGCGCTTACTTGATCGTCAGAGGAATGATTGAGGGACAAGCATCAATTGTTCAACCAATAACATATACTATCTAGGTCTTATACAAGTACAATTGTCAACCTACTTATGTTCTTACATATGTTATCTTAAAGGTTTAGGGTCTAATTATTGCAGTTAATCTCATTTATTGATTGTAGTTAAGTTCTTATGAAATTACAGAGAGACTAAACTTTTGTCCCTAGTATTTCAAATTAGTCACACTAAACCAATCATGAGGTTTTATTCTGATTTTGGTTTTGTTTACCTCACTATGCAAATATCCATTGTCAATTACTTTCAAATTTGCATAAAATTAAATGTGAGTGAAACAAATTTATCCAACCCTTAAAAAGTTACGTACTAATGGAACTTAAATCTTGATGAAGCAAAAATAGAGAAGTTTATTACCTTCAGGTGAACAATATTAGTTACAATTAAGTAACATGTAATATAAAAAGAAAAGGGGTAAGTAGAACTTGCATTGTGTTTTTTATGGAAGCATCTTCAAGCAATAGAAGAAAAATTGTTTGAACACTCCAAGTCTCAAAAGAAACTTAGCAAGGTTACTTGGAGAAGAATTAGTAAAAGATTACTCTCATGTTATAATGACCTTAAAAGAACAAGAAAAATGCATAATGCTAGTACAATTCTCATGCAATCACTAGTGCAGAAACATAAAACAAATGCGGTTGTTTTGAATTTATAAATGCGGCTTTATAACCGCATTTGATCAACACGCACTTGTAAATCAAAAAATATAAATGCGGCTATATAGCC
>Ga0123341_1001898_pt1 | contig 16522 bp, 18 predicted proteins | sample Turbeapinknodule_FD_89959 | JGI IMG/M metagenome (GOLD analysis project Ga0123341, IMG submission 89959) | Root nodule microbial communities of legume samples collected from Mexico - Turtle bean Mexico pink nodule | ecosystem: Host-associated > Plants > Roots > Nodule | place: Mexico: Nepantla...
GAAAAGTTTAAAATATTTATATGATTAGTGAATGAATTGTTGTGTGATTTGGAAATTCTAAACTTTGGTATGATTTGATTGTGTGATTTGGATATTGTGAGAGTCAAAATATGAATTTTAATCTAAGACAGTATTTTCAGGAAAGAAAATACCGTGTTAAGATTGTTTAGAATGTGCATTGACTAGAGATTCGTCTAGAAGGAGATATCTGACTCTCCTGAGATAATGGAATCATATAGATGAAGTTATTCAGGTGGTGAGAGTCGTAGGAGGTTCATATGAATGGGTAAGTTGTTTGAAAGATAATTAACTTGACCTGTTATATGAATTAACCCTGTCATACTAGGAAAGAGATGATATTGAGATTATTTATGCGCATAGCTGTGTGGATTTTACAGTGAGATAGTATGACAGGTGCATATCTTTGAGTCTAAGTCAACGCATGAGTCTTACGAAGTAGAGTCAAGTGTCTATGGGTTGTGAGTCAGAGTCAGTAGATGACTGACATGAGAAAGATGAATATTGAAACTGTTGATAGACACTTGATGGTTATGTGAAATGTTTGAGAAATTGTATGAGAATGTATGAATTTTGTGTATTAATTTGAAATTTAAATTATATAAAAAATTTTGTTATAGTTAGCTTACCCTGTTATTTGTTTGTGTTTGTTTCTTTATCAGTGATGATCGTGTGTTGTACACGGGAGCAGATGAGATTGTAGGTAATAGAACTCCTAAGTGAGCAGCTGGAGGATGTGATAGTTTTAATTTGAATGCTCTGTTTGTTTTTAAAACTTTTGATGTATATATTAAAATCCCATATGAAGAGGGACATTTATTTTAGATACAATTATGAGATAGTTATATATATTCACATGTTAAGTAAATAGTGTTTGTTTTACTTTTATTTTATTATATATATGGGTAAAAATTTAGGAATGTTACATATAAATTTTTTTTTAATATTGCTCTATTATTCTCCTATTGCTTTGATTTGTATGTTTTAATTTTTAATTTCTGTCTCATAACTTTTACCGTCCATTTAGTTTGCCTTTAGCTATATTATATAGTATGTTGCATATAATTTCAACATTCAATTGTATTATAAGTCAAGTTGTTTTTTAACCCTTCGCAAAACGCAACCATCGTCAACACAGTAAGAGAAGCAGCTTCAGTTTCAGTAAACAATGGGCGATTTTACGGTTGCGTTAAACCCTTCCAAAACCTTCGGCGCCGAGATTCTACCACCCGTCAATCGCACTTCCGCAGCGGCGCGTGGGCGCGTAAGCAAAATCGCTTTCAAACCGCACGGATTTCGAGCAATCCGCGCCTCGGTAATGCCGAGAGAAGGCCTGCAACAACCGTCTCTGGGAGACTCTCTCGTGAACAGTCCGCGCAGAAACGACGTCGTTGATGTTATCAGAAGAAGCGGACTCTCTAACTGCCTCTCCGAAACTAACCTCCACAACACCGTTCCCGGTCTCGTGTCCAAAACCCGCGGCAAAGTGTGCCATCTTTGAAGCCGTTATTTATTTATTCGTCGTTATGTGTCCTTTGAATTGAGAAATTGTTTGTTGTGTGTTGGAAGGTAAGAGATATTTACGACGCTGGGGATTACCTCGTTTTGGTGACCACTGATCGGCAGAGTGCGTTTGATAGGATTCTTGCTTCCATTCCTTTCAAAGGCCAGGTGTGTGATTCATTCGGCTTTTGAATGGTTACGAATTCTTTTCTAATTGGAGTTAGGATACTGCAATGATTAGTTAAAATGCTATTGTAGTTTATTATGTCTACAAACACTCGTGGAAACATTAGACTTTATTTAGTTTACTTTTTTTCGAAAACTTGTCAGTACCATGAGCTCATTTTAATTGTTTGTTCGTTTGAACACGTTGCTGTTAAAATTTTATCTTCTTAGTATTTGAAGAAAACAATATAAGGGGATGAGAAAACATTTACCTGATTCTGTTTTTGGATTTTTAGCACACCTGTTTTTGAAATAATTTTCTTAAAAACTTTATAGATTTTGTATGACAAGGGAATCGGACAAACTGTATTTCTCTCTCTAAATTTTAGAAATGTGTATCGTGTGTTGTGCTATAGGCATGTCATGTTTTGAAAATTTTAAGTTTGCCATACTCCTGCCATGCATGTGTCATGTATAACTAACTGTATACAGTATTCGTGTCCCGTGTCATATTGTGTTATCCATGCTTTGTAGCAGATAATGTAGAAGAAAGCACAATTTTTATTATGAGAGGAATAACCATTATCTTTTCAGGGTACTTGTATTTGCTTTTTTGGCTCTTAACATGACACTTTGTGGACTTAAGGGAAAGGAGATGATCTGGATCCTTAAACTAATTGTTTTGATGGAGAAGTTGTAGATGAATAAGAGGATACGTGGAAAATTATTTTTTAGCTGGTGGAGCGGTGGTTACTGAACACTTGGCATTCAATAACCTGATCATTTTCCCCTCCCAATTGCAGGTTCTGAATGAGACAAGTTTGTGGTGGTTTGAAAGAACTAAGCAGATAGTTTCTAATGCAGTTGTATCGGCTCCGGACAAAAATGTTACAATAGCTAAGAAATGCTCAGTTTTCCCTGTTGAGTTTGTTGGTGAGTAATTTGCTGATCCAAACAATTTTTGTTGGCTTATTGGACGACTTCATTAATCACCTTTAGCTTCTGACACTATAACATGAAAGAGTGTTATCATGTAATTGCAGTTTTTCTTTTTCATTTTATTTTGTAATACCATATCATGTGATTTCCTATGTAAGAATAGATGAGAACGAGTTAATTTTATTGGAGCAAGTGGGGATCAGAGCTATCTTATGTTATGATACGTCTGAACTTAAATACTGAATTCTCACATAATTGAATTCCTTATCGGAAATGCAAATACTATTATGAGAAGTGGTGAAAATAACAAAGATGGTTGGGCTTTTCAGGTTAATTATTACTTTCACATCTTATTAAATGCTTTGATAGGTACTATGATTGTTGATTAATTGGCATATTACACTGGAGTCACTTAAACAGATATTTTTTCTGCAAGGGAGATGTTTTTTAATGTACGATGTAGAAGAGAAGTCCTTTTGCGATAAAAGCTAACTTGGGAAAATAATAGATATTGTGGATACATCCTTGGCAGCATTTTGTTTAATTATTTTGAAATTTGGAAGAGAATCCATAAATTTACTTGAGTAATTGAGATAAAATGATTGCAGTTCCCTGTTCATGATTATCTAAATTTATTTTGGGTTTTTGCGGAAGATCGACATACTGTCCTGTGCCTTTGAAATTTAATTTTATTGTATTTGTGAAGTTTGTAAAATATTTAAATCTTTTAAAAATGGAAGGTTCGGATTCTAACATCCATCTGTTGACACGTGTTACTGGCTTGTAGCAAGAGGATTTGTCACTGGAAGTACTGATACATCTCTATGGACAGTCTACAATAAGGGTGCTCGGAACTATTGTGGAAATGTCCTCCCAGATGGTGGGATTTCTCATTCGTGTCTCATTCTTAAAATATATTTGTCCCTATATTTAATAAGACATTAACACATGACAGGAATGGTAAAAAATCAGAAGCTGTCTGAAAATATACTCACTCCAACAACCAAGGCTGCAGATCATGATGTTCCTGTCACTCCGGTTGAGGTATGATGCCTAGTTTTATCACTTGCAACCAGCATATTCAGTATGGTTGAAGTTACAGCGAATGATCCTGTTATAATATTGTCTTGCGTTATCAATTAGCTCCTGGCCCCCTTATAAAAGAGGATGCTTGTGTTAAGTCATCAATGATGTTTCTTTTCAGTTTGCTTTATATTGCAGTTTTTATGTCATTATTTCTGTGAAAATATCATCCAAGATCTGTGAAGAAATGAGCAAAATTATGATTGTAGATTTTCTTGTTAAAGGTGGAGTAGTGGACTAACCTGGTACGTTGGTAAAAGGAAACATGAATAAAAGCCTAGGGTATCCCCATGATTATTAATAGAATATTCTTGTTCTTGGAGTTACTGAGGTGTGATGATGGAGTGGCACCAAAATGACTATCTTTGGACAACAGTGTTTTATCTCAGATTTTTACTTCTTCTATGATGCATCTCCCTTGCAGATTATAGAAAGGGGACTGATGACTCGAGCTGATTATGAAGAAGTGAGTGAAAAAGCATTATCCTTGTTTGAATATGGACAGGTAATAAGCTACGCTTGCTAAGTCATTTTTTAATTTGGGAAATAAAGGACACAATGAAGTGCCTTCTCACTGTAGCTGCTAAGATCACACTTGTGAAATATGACATATTTTTCTTTTGCACAAAAGAAGAAATAACTTTTAAATAATATGATAATATATGTAATTAACATTATCTTTTTTATTTGTGTTAGCTTAGATGGATAATGTATTCAGCAACTCATTTGCAAACTGGAAAAAGATGAAAATAGTATGGGTGAATTTTTTTATGATGTCTGTTCTATAGTTAGGGTATACTTTTAGGAATCAATATGTGTAATGTAAAAACTGTTCTTCTCTGGAAGAGAGTTCCATGATACTCAATGATGTACATATTCACATATTTTCTTTCAAGTTAGTTAGTTACACATTTTTTTAGTATGATATTGAATGGTTCAAATACCAAGATGTCTTTGCTTGTTCTGTAGTTATTTCTATATTGTTTTTCATATATTTGGTTCTGTCAGATAAACCGTATTTAGTGGAATAATTAGTTAGTTAGGGAGTGAGGAGCTGAAATAATTAGAAAATTATGCCATTTTGCCTATAAATAAGAAAAAAAGTTGAGAGGCAGAGACATCTTGTGAATTGTAAAGTTCAGATTGTTGGGGGAGAGTTCAGCCCTCTTGAATGTCCTTGGTCGGAATCATTTGTACTCTTTTCTGTTAATAGAAACCTTTCTTTCTATAATTTTGATCCATAGTATACTAATGTTATATATTTTACATGAAAGGACCATAATTTCGGAAAGGTTATTTTTTGGTTTTAAAAGTAAAATGGTGAAAGGAGAGTCCCATTATCCCAGTGCTTTCTTAAGCCTTTTTAGATCTTTAGGAAGCACACAGGGTATGGGATGCACCATTCGTGAAATTATAGAGTATATTGTATGTACTATTTAGCAGTATGTTGAATTAGCTTGGTCTGTCCCCATGTTCTCTCATTTTTGTCTCTGCCATGCATAGTAGAGAAGAAATAGAAGTTAGGAACAGATCATCATTCCTTTGATTATAAAATAGATGGCTTTGTTCTCAAACTCAGTAAGTATGGGAAATGTGTCTCTGTAAACGTTTATTAAACAGGCATTACTCAACTTGTATTCATCATTTAATGAAGGAACTTTGCTGTAGGCAAGTTGTCAATTCAAAAATTTGCATAAGTACGACCAACTTGCTCCAAACTTTATGTTATCCTGATGTCAAATCACTTGTAAATACATTACTCAATCACTGAAGTCATCATCAGAAATCCAACAGCAGAAATATCAATTCAGTCATTTTCGTCAGTGAAATATCTTAGAAATGCTTCTCTAGTGATCCGTTTGTTGCAACTTCAAGAGCTGTAGCCCACTCAACTTCCTTGTATTTCTACGAATCTCATCTCTTGCTTACAAATTTCATTTTTCCACTGTAATGGATGGAGATTTGTATGTAAATCATCACTGACTAGTGACCAAATTTTGATTATATGATTTATTCATCGAAGGGGCCTAGTGTTCTCTAATAATTTTATTTGATAACCTTCCTAGGAATATGGGTGATTGATCCATTATTGGTTGCTTGATCCTGTGTGCACAATCTATATTTTTACTCCTGTTAAATTATTTTTCCATTTGCTTCGTTTCACTTTTCCATTTGATTGACTTTGCAGCAAGTGGCTTCAGAACATGGCCTCATATTGGTAGACACTAAGTATGAGTTTGGGAAGGCAAATGATGGTTCAATTATGTTGATCGATGAGGTGCAATGCTATCCCTGATGGATAATGCGTATTGAACTCTCACATGCATTCACATAATAAGTATACAAATTTGATAAAATTCTCTTTCCAAACTCCAGGTCCATACTCCTGATTCAAGTAGATATTGGATTGCCAATTCTTACCTGGAGCGCTTTCAAAATGGTCTCGAGCCTGAAAATATTGACAAGGTATTTTATGTGTATCACCTCATTACGTGAGTTGTTTTTCTTTCTAGTGTATAGATGTAATGCATGTTTGGTGTAGATTCTTTTTCGGAAAATATTTGCTTATTTTCAAGCTCACTCAAGAATCAAAATAAGCTGAACCAAACATGTGCTTAGTGGATGCATTGCCTTCCATCTGTTAACCTTTTTTCTATGAAATATAGATAGTCAGCAATTCCCTAATATTTAAGAATCCAATTTTTAGGAGTTCTTGAGGCTGTGGTTTAAAAGTCACTGCAACCCGTATGAAGATGAGGTATTTACATTTTATACTGTTAATGGATTAACTTGTAAGCTGTAAAGATGCATCACATCACACTGGTGAATTTTATTTAGGTCCTTCCTGATGCTCCCGAAGATCTTGTTTGTGAGTTATCCTGGCGGTATGTCTTCTGGCGCTAGTTCCTTTTACACTTGATATATTTTGCATTGAAGCTTACTTCTAGAAATGAACCTGAAGTAGTTGTGCTCTGAATTTTCTTTCTAAGACCGTAAGTGTCAGATTTGTAATGTACAAATTTGAATGGAAGAACTGTGCTGTGTATTGTCCTCTTTTTCTTTTATTTTTTTTCTTAAATTAAACAAGTTCAATTTGGTGCATAAGGGACGCTCAATAATGAAGAAATGAATAAACCACAAGGAAAAAAAATCCACCATTCATTCATTTAAGAGCTGCCAAAGCTCTTCGATGCCAAAAACACTAGTAGTTGATGCCCCTGTGGATACTTGCTTTAAAGTGCTGCTTTTATGTTATTTATTTTCAGTAACATGCAAGGTTTTTCTTTAACTTTTCATTCTGAATAATTTATAAGAGGTTTAGATTTATTTGTTTAAATGTTAAATAGGAGATCCCCCTCTCTCGGCACGACATATTGTCGCCTTAGGTGATAAAAGGAAAACATTACATTGTTTAAGAAATTTTCTGACTGTTCCTTGCTAATATGCATTAAAATGGATACAGTGATCATCAGTTTTCAGTTTTCCACTTTCATGACATGTATATCCTATTCATTCTTGTTTGTATAGATCTGCCTTCTGTTAATCAACTTGTGCTTGATTTGGTTACATTATTTTCATTGCTTTCATTTAAGTGAACATCATACTATTTTCTGCTGGACAGATACATTTTCTTGTACGAGACTATAACCAAATCAAAGTTTGAGATTCCATCGACCGAGGTAATCCATAAATATCTATTTTTTAAATTATATTATCTAATGCAATCGACACTAATACACTTTTCTTCTTCCAGGAGCCTATACATGACCGAATTTCTCGAAATGTTGCATCTGCACTGTCATCTTTAAAGTAGCTTGGGAATTTTTGGGGCCCTATTGTTGCTCGTGTTGTAATCTCTTACTGTAATATACATTAAAACTTAAACTAATGGAGAACTTCTCCAAACAATTTTTTTTCTAAAGTAATTTAAACTAGAAAGAGATAACAATTTTCAATGCTCTATGAATACTTTCTAGATTGTCACGACATCCTTGCAGTTTCCTTTTCTAAGAAACAAAAAAGAATAAAGGGCTGCTTCTGAAACCAGAAACCAATGTATTTTTCTCTGGCTTGTATGTTTTCCTCGTGACAACAGTATGAGAAGTAAATTTTCTCTTCTTTTCTACCGTTGTTTAACATTCATTCCGCCCTCGGAAGGCAGGGCATATGTTACTTGTGCGTTTGTTCCATTGTGTGTCTCTCTCCTCTCTCTCTATATATTTATTTATATATAGATATATATTGTACTAGTATGGTCTGTACGACCATTAGCACGTCTCGGACCCCGTCATGGGACCAATCGAGTCCATATAACCTGTATTTATAAGGTCGATCGATATTATGAATCCAATTACGCTAAAGTAAAATCAACAAGGCTAACCCATGATTAGGAGCTAGGTAATGCAACTTTAATCACGATCCAACTCCCTAATCTGGCCCAACAAGGTAAGGCCTATGACAACAATATAAATAGCATATGTCATTATTGACAAGACTCTAACAGTCGAGCGTCGAACCCTTTTGTTGACTTGAACGTCAGAGTGCCTTCTGCAGGTACTTCCCCTTCCCCACCACCCCATTCGGTACTTGCGAGGAGGTCGAGAACCGAGACTACGAAGGAAATGTGAAGAACAAGTAGACGAGGTAATCGAAGAGCAGTACAACCGACAGGAAGGAAGAAAGCGAATCCTCTCAATAGTTCTCCAGGCCCCAACCCTCACACGAGAACAATTGTCGCCCACCATGGGGCCGAGGGACATCGAGTTTCGAACGCTAGTAGATGGTATCAACCCGAAGCATGACAAGTAAAAGGATATCTGAAGCTGACCAGACCGCGTTGTTATTATCTCAGCAGAGAGAGATGGTTGAGCTGAGAAGGAGGAACGAAGAATTGAGTAGGAAGAACGAGCAAGAGATCGAAGTTTTTTGTAGGGAGAACAAAGACATGAAGAACAAGCTGATGGAAGGAGGATTGTCCATCATGCCGACCAATCTTGTCGGAAAGTCAGTCACCTCCCCTCCCAACCCGAAGCCGATGGAGGAAACTAAGGACAGGGCCCCCACTCAGGAGATGGATGGGGAGTCTTGCCCCAACAAGTTAGTCTGCACGACCGGTAGAGTGGATTCTATGCGCTGACACCTGTTCACCGATTCCATCACCGGGGTCCCACTGCCAGACAAGTGGAAGGGCTTCAACAGCTACGACGGGACGACTGACCTAGATGAGCACATTGATGCTTACACCACACACATGAGCTTGTATACTGTTGAGATGCGGTCATGTACCGAGTGTTCCCCACATCTCTGAAGGGAGGAGCTCTCAGCTAGTTCACGAAGCTCCCTCCCTTCTCCACCGATGGCTTCGCGATGCTGATGTCTAAGTTTGAGACACAGTTCGCCACAAGCCGCCTGCACTACCTGACCTCCATCGCCCTGGTTGGCATCTTCCAGGAGAAGGGAGAGTCTTTGAGAACCTTTGTTGACAGGTTCAACAAAGTAGCGATGAGCATTTAGAATCTCAACCCGGACGTAGCCATGCACCACATGTTGACAGCTCAACGCCTAGGATTGTTTGCTGACAGCCTCTGCATGCAGCCGACCGGAAGCTTGGACGAGCTCAAGAAGAGGACTGCCAAGTATATGCAAATGGAAGAACTGAGAGAGTTCCGCAACTAGGCCCGTACGGAGGCTAGCGGAGAGAAGGGGAAGGACGAGAAGGAGTGCCAAGGTTGATCAACCAACAGAGGAGATAGGAGGAGGTACAAACGGGGCAACCGATTTTCAAGGTACACCCCCTAACAACTGATAGGAGGAGGATCATGGACGAGGTTCTCAACGCTAAGTTGATCCATCCGCCCAAGAAGGCATCAAGTCCCGAAAATGTCGATCGGAGGAAGCGGTGTCAATATCACCAAAATAGTGGGCATTCCATTGAGGAATGCCAAGCCCTTAAGGACAAGATTGAAGAGCTTATCTAGGCTGGGCATCTGCAGCGTTTCGTCCAGGGCACTCGAGGCTCGAGATGGTGTCCTAGGTGGGACGAGCCCACCAATCGGAGAAACTGCTCCCCTCAAAGGGCCCAAGACGACCACCGACCAGAGCGTCGACCAAGAAGAGACAATTGCCCGCGTAGAGACGACCCCCCTCAGGGAAAACAAAAGAAGTCATCAACACCATCGTCGGAGGGTTCGGTGACGGTGGAAGCTTTAACAGTGTTCGGAAGAAGCACCTCAGGGTCGTGCACCAGGTGAATGCGGTGTCATTCTGACCAAGAATGTCACCCATCACTTTCACGGATGATGATTTCAAGGGTGCGATTATCGACTGGATGACCCGATAGTGGTATCAGTCAATATAGACCAGTTCACCATCATGAAAACGTTGGTGGACCAGGGAAGTAGACATCCTCTATTGGAAAACCTTCAAGACCATGAATGATGTGAGTTGATTTTTAGATGTTTTCATTTAAGTGACACTTCTTTAAGATTAAGATTTTAGGAGTTAATGGTGATGACCTTATGAAAATTCCCACTGGACACTAACTTAACCAAGTGGTTAAAGTAGGTGTGAAGGTGCATTTCACAAAGGCAAAGATAAAAGACATTGTATGGTGAACATGAATGCAATTGGCAAACTAAAGAAGAAAACTAGGAAACATTAAATTGAAAGGAAACATGGAGGAAATGGAAGAGAAAACTTATGAAGATGGTGGTGGGTGGTCACGCCACTTGATGGGTGGAAACCACTAAGATAAGTGTTAGGCCGCCATTTGAGAGTTTCATTTTCTTCAAGATAAGACCAAAAGGAAGAGGAGACAATACTCACTCAAGCTCTCACAATATTTGTGCAGAGTAACTTTTCAATTTCAACATGTAAAATACAATGGGTAGGCCTCCTATTTATAGGTGAAAAAATGGGAGCCTTGGAAAACAAGCAAGAGGTTAGGATGGGAAAAAGGGAAAAATGGGCAGCCTTACGGTTTGACTTAGTCAAAATGTCTTCCTAAAGGGCTAGGAACAAACTAAAATGATACCTACACCCCTATTATGCTAAAGACACCTTATTCTAGCCTATCTTTGTTATTTGGACCCCTAAAGTGAGACCAAATTATTTACAACTTGTTTTATTCTTTAAGAAGACCAGCAGGAAGAACATTAGATGCTCTGGTTTGTGTCCATTTCTTCCTCTGGTGAGGTCTGCTAAATCCTTGGTGAGGTATGTTAAATCCTTGGTGAGGTATTCACTTGATTGTTGAGATGACTTCTCATAGTGTGTATCCTTGGTCATCTCTTTGTTGGCTTGGTTTGAATCAATGAGGATACCCAAGGCAGAGATGGTACCGTATGATGACCACGTTGTCGTCTTCTCGGGTGAGAAGGTCGTTACTAAAGGCTACATTGAGCTTTATACCACCTTTGGCGAGGGGAAAAACAACAAGACTATCAGGATCAGATACTTGGTGATTGACGTTAACACCTCGTATAACATTCTCCTCGAACGGTCGTCCATCAACCGTCTGATGGTGATCGTCTTGACACCCCACCTTGCAATGAAGTTCCCTTCAGCATCAGGGGACATCCTCATGGTGCATGTGGATCAGAAGGTTTCCCAAGAGTGTTATGCTGAGAGTCTTAGAGTGGAGTCGATATGTAGAGAATGGTCCCACAAGTGCAAAACCCCTCGAGGACAAAAATCTCCTCACAGGGAAGACTAGCCTGCACTCATGGAGCATACGGTCGCCATGGTGGATCTTGATCCCCAAACGAATGATGATAGGCTGGAGGCTAGGGAGGAACTGTGTCGTGTGCTTCTTCTTGACGAAGAGCATAGTACCTGTATCGGCATGATCATAACAGCTGCCGAGGCTGAACTGATGCACGTCACACTGAAGAAGAATGTAGACCTTTTCGCGTAGACGACATTTGACATACCGGGAGTGAGCCTGGACTTCATGAGTCACAAGCTTTTGGTATTCAAGGAAGTGCGCCTGGCAGTGTAGAAAAAGATAAACCATGGTGATGAAAAGAGACTCGCAGCCAAGGAAGAAACCAAGAAGGTCCTCGTTGTCGGCTTCATTCATGAAGCTCGATACACGACATGGTTGGCCAACATGGTGATGATCACCAAGCCAAACAGCAAATGGAAAATGTGTGTGGATTACACAAACCTGAACAAGGCATGCCCAAAGGACTCGTATCCACTCTCAAACACTGATCGACTGGTAGATGGGGCGGTCGACCATAAAATCCTTAATTTCTTGGACGCTTACGCTGGGTACAACTAGATCAGCATGCACCTTTGGGACAAGGAGAAAACCGTCTTTGTGATAGATGACTCCGACTACTACTGCAGGGTAATGCTGTTTGGGTTAAAGAATGCTGGAGCGACCTATCAGCGGCTCATGGATAAGATCTTCAAGGGTCTTATCGGTCGGTGCATAGAGGTTTACGTGTTGGACATCGTGGTGAAGTCTGACTCTTTCGAGCAACACGTCAAAGACGTAGAAGAGGTCTTCAAAACCCTCAAGCGCATGAATATGAGGGTTAACCCCGAGAAGTGCATGTTCGGGGTTGAGGGAGGAAAAACCATGGATGCTAACCCACCCGGGGATTGAGGCCAACCCAGATAAGTGTCAAGCGATTGCCGAGATGCGAAGTCCTCAAAACGTAAAGGAGGTCCAGTAGCTGATGGGACGTCTCATCGCCCTCTCCAGGTTCGTCCCTCGATTGGCTGAGAAGACCAAGCTAATGGTGCAACTGCTCTGCAAGGCGTCCAAGTTCAGCTGGGACAAGAAGTGCGAAGAGATCTTCCAACAGCTGAAGAACTTCTTGTCATCTCCAACGACCATTCAGAAGCCGATACCTAACCAACCCATTCGGGTATACTTGACAGTCTCTAAGGAAGCAGTCAGCGCAACATTTGTTCAAGAGGTGGAGAATGAAGAGCGCCTGGTATACTTCGTCAGTCGGACGCTCCACGCAGCCAAGACAAGGTACCAGATGATAGAGAAGGTGACCCTCGCCTTAGTTCTGACGGCCAGGCAGATGCACCCATACGTCCAGAACCACTTCATCACGGTAAGAATCGACTATCCCATTTTTAAAATTTTATCTAAGCCTGACCTTGTAGGACAAATGATCGGGTGGTCAGTTGAGCTGACGGAGTTCGACATCCGATACGAGCCGAGAAGCACCATAAAATCCAAATTCTTGGCCGACTTCTCCGCCCTCACACCTCCCCCTACCCTCTCGGTTGAATGGACGTTGTATTTGGACGACTCCTCAAACAGAACCATGTGTGGAGCAGGAGCCGTCCTAGAAGGGCTCGGTGATCTCCTCTTGGAGCAAGCCCTCCAGTTCAGATTCAATGTCATTAACAATCAGACTGAGTATGAAGCTCTTTTGGCCAGGCTGAATCTGGCATACGACATGGGAACCCGTGAGGTAGTCTGCAAGAGCGACTCCGAAGTCATGATCGGACAAGTCAAGGGTGACTTTGAAGTTAAGGAACCTTTGCTCCAAAAGTACTATCACACGTTCCGCAACAGTATGACTTGGTTCAAGAAGGCAACGTTAGAGCACATACGCCGCCAGGAGAACAAGTGCGTTGATGCACTCTCTCGGCTATCAACATCGAAGAAAAAGAGCTACCATAAGTCGGTCGTCCAGATCTGGCCGAGACAACCTAGTGTGGCAGAGGTCGAATGCCTAACGATCACCAACACCGAGATTGAGACATGGATGACCCCGATTGTCCAATACCTTAAACACGGTACGTGTAAGCTGGAGGACGAGAAAGCCATGAAGCAACAATGTTCAAGGTACACCATGATCAACCCAAATTTGTACTAAAGGGGCTACACAACACCGCTGTTAAAGTATATCACTAATGATCAGGGCGAGTATGTATTCAAAGAAATCCACGAAGGGGTATGCGACAACTGTTCGGCCACTCGGACAATGGTTGCGTAATTCCTCAGGGTTGGTTATTTTTGGCCGACCCTCCAGGGAGATTGCGAAGAATATGTGAAAAAATGTGTCAAGTGTCAGGAGTTCGACCCCTTATATCACCTAAGCTAGAAGAGTTGTATAGCATGACATTTCCATGGTCGTTCGCCATTTGGTGGATGAACATCATCGGTCCCTTTACCCAGGAAAGAGACATACAAAGTTCCTTCTGGTTGGAGTAGACTACTTCACCAAGTGGATCGAGGTCGAGCCACTCGCGTCCATGTCTGCCAAAAATGTAGAAAATTTCATATGGCGAAGTATTGTCTGTCGATTCGGCGTGCCGCACATAATAATAACAGACAATGGCCGACAATTCATCGATCGGGGACTCCAATCCTTCTACAATGACCTCAACATCAAATCCATCACAGCCTCGGTTGAACACCCTCAAACCAACGGACAAGCCGAGGCTGCAAACAGAGTCATCCTAAATGCGCTAAAGAAGCGACTTGGCACAACAAAAGGCTGCTGGACCAAAGAACAGTTAGAGGTCTTATGGCTGTACCGCTGCACCCCCTAGTTGTCTACTCAAGAGACACCATACAACATAACATACGACATCGATGCGATGATCCCAGTCGAAGTAGGCGAGCCTACTGTCCGAAGGGAGATGTTTGATCTGACCCTGAACGAAGAGAGTCTCTCGATCAACCTAGATTTGGTCAACGAGCTCCACGACAAGAGAAAGATTCAAGAGAGAACATGCAAACTTCGGGCAACAAGGCGCTACAACACAAAAGTCCGGCTGAGGAGCTTTTAGAAAGGAGATCTTGTTTGGAGAATGAGGAGTGACACAAGGAAGAGTGAAGGAAAGTTTTCTTCCAACTAGGAGGGACCCTTTCGGGTTCGAGAAGTTGCAGATGGTGGGCATATCACCTAGAGTGGTTATCGGACAGAATTGTACCGAGGACGTGGAATGCCACGCACCTCAAATTTTATTACAATTGATTAATAAAGTTTACGCACTCTTTCCTCGCCTGACCTTTTTTCCCTGAGGAGGGTTTTCGGTTGGGAAGGTTTTAACGAGGTGATTCTCTTCAAATAGATGCTAATCTAAGTTCCCGCATCTTAACCTTGGATCAGTCTGGATGAAGCCTCAACAAGCATACCCTGTTGATATTGTAAAGACTTGGTTCGGTCTGGACCAAGTCTTAACAGACATACCCTACCGATACCACAAACAACTTGATCTGGTCTGGATGAAGCCTTAACAGGCATACCCTGCTGACACCTTATACACTTGGTTCGGTCTGGACGAAGCCTTAACAGACATACCTTGCCGATACCACAAACAACTCGGTTCGGTCAAGACGTAACCTTAATCAACATACCCTACCGACACCTTATAAACTTGGTTACATCATAACCAAGCCTAAATCTTAAAACAAACTACGAGCGCAGTCCAATTGCTTACTTAACTTCTTCAATTTTCCTTGTTCAATTAAGTTATCGCCCGCTAGCTTAACTTGTTCAATTAAGTTACCGACCGCTCGCTTAACTTGTTCAATTTTCTTTGATCAATTCACTATCCGACCGACCATGCAACTTAATAAAAAAAGGCCACAATATGGAAAGAAGCGATCATTATATTTATAGAGAAAGGAAGGAGGGAGCCACACCCCGGCCCTAGAGGAAAGCAAAAGAAGGTCACAACCTGACCAAGGCTAAAAAATAATAAAAACACTAATTTCCTTCACCCTCGCCTCCTTCGTCAACATTAGCAACGACCTCCTCACCGGCGGCTGCCTTCAAGGACTCCACCTCCCCGCAGGGCAACATTCGACCTTTATACACGTCCATTAATGAAGGTCATGTCATATGCGCAAGCGTCGCTTAACATTGCATCAAACCTCGAAAAATGCAACTGTCATACCAGGCCCAACCGAGAGATCCAATCGCCACCACAAACCCCAAGGCAACCGACTGATTCATCAAACTCTTCGATTAATCATCCTCGAGCTTGGGGGGCAAGTGTACTCGTACGACTCGTACGACCGAGTCCATACAACCTGTATCTATAAGGCTGACCGACATCATAAATCGAATTACACTCAAGTAAGACTAGCAAGGCTAACCCATGATTAGGAGCTAGGTAATGCAACCCTAATCACGATCCAACTCCCTAATCTGGCCCAACAAGGTAAGGCCCATGATAGCAATATAAATAACACACATTTCAAGAAACAAGGTACGTTAATATCGACAGTATTCTGACAGCCGAGCGCCGAACCCTTTTGCTAACTTGAGTGTCGAAGTGCCTTCTGCAGGTACCCCCCATTCGGTGCTTGCGAGGAGGCCGAAAACTGAGACTACAAAGGAAAGGTAAAGAACAAACAAAGGAGGTAATTGAAGAGCAGTACAACCGACTGATAGGAAGGACGAAGGCGAATCCTCTCAATAATTCTCTAGGCCTCAACCCTCACGAGGATAAAGTTCCCACATTCTCATATTGATTAAGTACTTCTTCTAGTATCATTTTGCGTATTTGTAATTGTTTTTCTACTATATCTTCTACTATTTTTACATTTTGATGATGAACTTTATTATTGTATATTCAACTAACCGATATTACATGTTCATGAAATGATAATTTAATGAGATTTCACCTATTTATTGATCTTTGGAGCTATATTTTTTTTGAACTTACCTATCTTTCATTTGTAATCTCATATTTTCATTCAATTCAAACATATTCAAAATTTATTTTGAATAATAAAATTATATCAACTTTGGAAATATATTTGTTGCTTTCTGCCAAAAGTTAAAACATATTGAATATCAAATTAACTTCAACAATATTTATC
>Ga0123341_1001900_pt1 | contig 16520 bp, 9 predicted proteins | sample Turbeapinknodule_FD_89959 | JGI IMG/M metagenome (GOLD analysis project Ga0123341, IMG submission 89959) | Root nodule microbial communities of legume samples collected from Mexico - Turtle bean Mexico pink nodule | ecosystem: Host-associated > Plants > Roots > Nodule | place: Mexico: Nepantla...
ATCCTCACAGTCAAAAAGCATACAAATTATTTGATATAGATGCAGGCACTTTTTTTACAAGTCGGGATGTCATCTTCCATGAAACTGTTTTCCCATTCTGCCAACAGTCACAGACACAATCCTTACCTCCATTACATATATATATAATTTTACATGCATATGATGGTGATGATGAGTTGTACACATGATATGGTATACATAGTGTTGTATACTGAATGTGAACATATATATGATATAGTGGCCTATCCTAGTTGTGTGCATGGATATTTGTATGATAGTATGACCCTTTATGAGTATGTGGTAAGGGATAATGGGATAGTTTTGTAGCTCTAAAGGCCAAAGTATTAAGCACAAAACTTGTTATGGAAAGAAGATGTCCTAGTATAACTGATAGTCTAGATCGCATAAATTAAGACATTAGGTGGGGTGAAATTGAAGGAGGTTTGTGCATTAAGCTATCACAAACTCATAGCTAACAACCCGAGTATTGTTTGAAACACAACCACTATAAGCTAAGACTGAGTATTATAGGACACGCAACCACTCCCGACTAACAACTCAAATATTATTTGGACCATAACCACTCTTAACTAAAATTGAGTATTCTTTGGAATATAATCACTTCCAGCTAAAAACACAATTTCTTTTTTATAAAAGGTGTGATCTAAAAGATAACAAGTCTTGCTCATTGAAAACAGAGGTAGTGTCTTATGAAAAATAGAAGGTTTAAATGCTTAAACTAGTTTGCTATTCAAACATGAATAATGTTTTTGTAATGTTCTGAGCACTAAAAGCTTTGAGCTATTTTGCAATTCTTGATCACTTTTCTTCTTGTTTTTAACTTAAGAAGATTTCTTGAGAAAGAGTCGCTACAAATCTTTTAATGCCCTTTGGGAGACTTCACTTCAAATTTTCATCTTCAAGGCTTTGTTTGTTCATGCATAAACGCAAAGATACATTAAAATCACTCTATTATTAAATGCTTGTCTCATCTTTCAGGAATATCTTTATAGTTGGCATGACTTATGAGGCATTGGTCATAGGGCTTTCAACCAAAATGGAGTAAAGCATAGGACCATACGTGGCATATAGTTTTTCCATAATTGACATGGGTGTGTCAGAATGTGTATTGGTGTGAAGCAACTTTAGCATGTCCTTTAAGAGATCTTTGACATTGACTTATGCTTTGTGATATTTTCTTATTGGATGTGAGAATGAGAACATTCTTTGAAAAATATAATTAGCTCATAAATATTTTTGTTTGGAAAAATGTTAGCTTAAAATACTGTGTGCATAAGTTTCATCACATACTGTGTGATATAGTTATCTATGAATTACATCCTAATAAATTATGGTCGAAAAAAGTTGGTATTTCCCAATTTTGAAGGAAAAATGATAATTTTGGCTTAATAGTTTTTAGGGAGATGAAAGATGGTATAAAGTGTTTTATGTTTTTGGCTGAAAAGTAGTGAGTGATAGTTGGTGCATGAGTATTAAGCACAAAGTTTATTCTGAAAAAGAGATATATTAGCTTTAGTGATTATTTAGATATTGAGGATTATTACATCAAGTGGTAAAAATTAGAAGGAGGTTTTTACATTAGGTTGTTATAAGTAGGTGCAACAACCATCTTAATATCTTATTTGATCACTTTTAATTTGATAATAATATGTGTCCTTACTATCTTTGATATATAATCATTCATAATGTTGGATTAAGGATCCGAAATCTCTTACTTGGACTATTATGTAATCTCACAACTATATAATTTAACCAATATACCTTTTATCAATTCCATGCAACAAACATAACGATATAGGATTAAAGGGTCTTTATTGTATATATCATAACTAAATCATTAGTGGTCTTTATCATAGCAACAAACATCTAAATCATGATTTAAAAATAAAATAAAATAAATAAAAAAATAAAATAATAATAATAATAATAATAATAATAATAATAATAATTTGGCCTTATTCCTAGTAGATGTAGAATTTCTAACACACTCCTTCACGCGAGGAATGTGGTTAATAAGAGCCAGATAATGATAACATAATAACTCAAAAATATCGACTAGGATAGACTCTTAATGACTCTAGTATCATCTCATAAGTGACTTTGATGACATATTAGGTAGTGAAATTTAAGTCAATTCAACCTCAATAAACCACCTTAGTAAAGTAAGGTTTGTCCCCACTTAAATACTATAATTTGGCTTTATCTTTATTTGACGTGGGATCTCAACATATTAAGGTAGTTTAAATTGGTCTTATCTCTAGACCATGTGAGATCTTCAACATGAACTCTTTCTTTAACTACCAGGAACTTGATGTTTATATGCTTAGACTTTCTTTAGCTTATGTTGTTGTTGGAAAATAGAATCATTGGTTTGTTATCATAAAATAAGTCAACAGATCTTTCTATTGTCCGTTTAGAGATATGACTAATCATTTGTAACATAACGTAGTTGAATTCTCACTATTTAATTTTATCTTTTAAGTCTAACTTCTTAATTTTAAAGATTAATCAAATGAATAAATTGTATTTATTAAATAAAAATGGCCATAACTTGATAAAAAACCAGAACCAACCAATTTTGAATCATGAAACAAACTATATTTTCCATTCCCAAATGAGCAAAAATAACCAAATTTGGCCAAAGCAAAAATAAATAAGAAAATCAAGTTTCTTCTAAAAGATGATTCATAATCCTGTAATTATATTCTACTTCAAATATTTTTTTAAAACATCTAAATTATAATTTAGATAACTCCTTTACACATCTCATCTCATGATAATGCTATTTTTGTAGTATAATTTGTTTTGTGTCAAAAATACGATTATATAGTAGTTCAAAATATAACATAACAAAACACATCAGGTAAGGTAACTAGAATGAATAATTTTACAAAAATAAATAATAATTCAAAATATTCCATGCTAACTTATTTTGATTCATCAATTTAATATTATTTATATTTAATTAGGAGACTTACAAAAAACTATACTAATACTAGCACCACATGCTAATATATATCTTATCCATGATATGTATGGTTATTCGATAATATCTTACTCTGATTCCTATTAACAACCTAAATTTGGAAGAGGTGGTTTCTCTCAATGTTGCACAATTAACATAAACCTTCATCGACTATTCAATCTTTATTTACTTGACATGAGTAGGGTTATCCGTAGAACCTACCTATAATCTCATTTTCTTAAGGTAATTAAATACTTGAATTATATTAACAAGCATACATGTTATTTCCTATTATTGCCGAAATGAGGTCGGTCGGAATTTGGATGGGTTTTAAGTGGTCTCCCTTTAAACTCTAGTGATTTAGCTTCCAAGGAATGAGGAGGGCTCCACCTGCAGAAAATACTCTAAGGCTTAAGTCAGCAAGAGCATCAAATTTTGTGTATATAGTAAATATAGTGCTAAATTTCGAGTTGACAGTACATCCAGTGAGTGGTCATCTATTTATAAGCCTTTAGGGCTTGGATCTTTGACATTGGTTTCTCTAGGTTTTAATGTGACATATTATAGTATCTTTTCATAAAATCTGAATATCATGTATATAAATTGGAGTATTCTGTAATATAATCAGAGTATTCATGTAGTACAATAAGGGATATTGTGCAAGTAAATGAGAGAATTAATGTAATATAATCAGGGATATTGCGTAGAGCATTTATGAGATATAATTAGAGATAATGTGTATTAAAATCACGTTAATAGAGTGTTAATCGTGCCTTTACATGATTTTATTCACTAGACGCTTGGGTCTTATCAATATTTTCTGAATTCTCCCTTTTTTGTTGGGCAAATTGGCGAGTTGGGCTTACGCGCAACTTACTGAGTTTGGGCTCGTTCAGCCATATACTGGTCCGAGACAGGCCTTCGTGCTAGCATCATGATACAAGCGTTATCGGGTTGGCCTGCTCGACCATAAGGTCGAGCAAACCCCAGACGGTAGAGAGCCCCTTAGCCTTAAGTTGAGAAAGCGAGGCATAAAGGTTTATTGCCGAGATATCGAACATGCGGGTTGGTTTTCCGAACTCGTCAACCATCCTGTTTGATTGGTCAAATACCGATCCGACGTGAGTCCTCGTACCAACATTGCATGCTACCATCGTTGTCGATTTATGCCCAAACAACCAAGAGTTGATGTGGAGCTCTTCGAATTTGGGTCGATGAAGGGATGTGAAGAGGTTCATTGCCGAGGTCTCAAACATGTAGTTGGTTTTACAAACACGTAAACCCATCTTGTTTGATCGGTCAGATACTAATCCGACGTGAGTCCTCATATCAGCATTGCATGCTACCACCGTTTTCGATTTATGCCTGAACAACCAAGAGTTGATGTGTAGTTGTTTGAGACGGGTTCATTTCTCGAGAAACATCGTTTCAGAAAAGACATGGGTCAGATGGTCATTAAATGCTTTGCACATGTGTTGGTCATCCAAAGGGTGGCGATTACCTCTCCGTGGGCAGTTTTCTTTAACCTATGACTCATTCGTTTCCCTTTTCACTTCCACTGAACATTTTGCCTTCCATTTGTACGTTTCCATCCATCACTTGGCCTTTCTCTGGTTTTGTTAGTATTCTCCTAGGTACATTCTAGATCTCAGTCCATCACTAAGTCTCTTATTGCTTCGTAAAGTTTTTTTTTTTGCTTTGGCATTTCATTTTCCTACGCATATTTCTTTTGGCCTATAACTCATTGCATTCTTTTGGGCCTTGTGATTTGTTGTGCTTTCAGGGTTGCGTTTTTCCTTACTTAGAGATGGATTATGCTGCTCTGTTTCCTTGGGCCAAAAAATATTTGCTGAAAGAAGTTTCTGTTTATTCATCCCACCTAAGGCTTAAGGAGCTTTGTGAGTCTTGTTCACTTAGCAAGGGTGAGGAAAATTTAATTAAAATTGGGGTTTGTAGTGAGGGCAAGCTTGTGTGCAATGATGAATCTGGTGATCCTTTGGGTCCTTTCTATTTTGTGTATGATATGTTTTTTATGAAACTAGGTTTACATCTTCCCTTAGATTTATTTGTGAAAGAGATTCTGACTGAGTTGAACGTGTCTCCAGCCAATTGCACCTGAACAACTAGTCATTTTTTTTCGTGTTTTTCGTATTTTATGTGACCTCCTTAGTATTGTTCCGATCATGATGTGAGTTGATTTTAGGATTGTTCATTTTATGGTGTGATACTTTACTTAGATTGATATTTTAAGAATGTAAGAGTGAAAACCTTAGGAAAATTCCCACTGGACATTAACTTAGCTAAATGGTTAAGTAGATGTGAAGGTTCATTTCACAAAGGCAAAAATCAAAAGACAAGATATGGTGAGAATGGATGCAAAACTCAATTGATAAGACAAAATCGAGAGCAATACAATGAAGGAAACACAAGACAATGAACATAAGATGGAAGAAGGAAACTTATGGAAAATGAGAGTGATGTTCACGCCACTTGATGGGTGGTAACCATCAAGATGACTGGAAGGCCGCCACTTGAGAGCTTCATTCTCATCAAGATAAGACCAAGGGAGAGGAGATAGCACTCACTCAAGCTCACACAATATTTGTGTAGAGTAACTCTTCTTTTATTAATTTCAACTTGTAAAATACACTAGGTAGGTCTCCTATTTATAGGTGAAGGAGCCTTGGAGAACAAGCTAAAGGGGTAGGATGGGAAAAGGGAAAAAATGGGCAGCCTTAGGGTTTGACTTAGTCAAACCCGTATCCTAGGCTTGTCCTTCTAGAAACTAGGTCAAAATGCCTTCCAAAAGGGCTAGGAACAAGCTAAAATGCTACCCACACCCCCTATTATGCTAAAGACACCTTATTCTAGCCTATCTTTTCTATTTGGACCCCTAAAGTGAGCCCAATATTATTTACAACATATTTTATCTCTTAAGAAGACCAAAAGGAAGAACAATTGGTGTTTTAGTTTATGCCCATCTCCTCTGGTCGGGTCCATGAGATCATTGGTGGGGTCTTGAATTGTTTGCTGAGATGATTGCTCGCCATGTGCTTTGTCTTTTTCTTCCTTGGTCATCTTCATAACTACTTGGTTTGTATCACCTCCTCAGTATTGTTCTGATCATGAACATTTTGTTCTACTTCTTTGAGTTTAAAGTCTCCTATATGCAACTATGGGTTTCCCTTAACAGCGTTAGTGGTCGGGGTTTGCTTACCCTATACCAATCTTCCTACAAAAACTTCAAGGGTCGTTTTGTTAAGTTTCGTCCCTCCGCCAATAACCCGACCTTGCTGGAGGGGTTTCCCCTATATTGGGCCCTCAATCCGACATCTCAGATAGCTCGTCGGATGGAGGATTTGAACCCTCACAAAAGGGGCGTTTGCGATTTCTTTGAAAATCTGGGTGTGGTTTTTGAAACTCCCCTTGATATTGAAGCGTGAGTACCAATTTTCTGATTTAAAAACCTACGTTGGTATAACTTTGAGCCCCTGAGTCTAAACCTCTTACATGTTTGCACTTTAAAGTTACTAATGCATCGCTTACTTCTCTTTTTTTTTTCTTCAGAAAAACAGATGTATTCCTCATTGTCCAAAGTTGAGCTAGCTGAAGGAAAAGAGAGCACCTAAACCATCACTCATCGTTGGGTCGGTCGGGGCAAACGTCGTGTAGGTGGACTCAGAAACGATCGAGCGAACAACTTTGAATAGCCAAATCAAGAAGAAGAGGGTAGAGAATTTGGCTTCCTCAGCCCATTTGTGCTCAGACGTCCAAACTCCCGATATTGAGTCGATTTCAATGGACAACTGGGGTCTTGTATTGGGCTCGAGCGCGAAGGCGAGCTTCTAGGATCCGACATTTGATGTGGTGAACCATAACAAGTTGCCTAACTTGTTGGAGTCCAATGTGACTTGTCTTTAAGATGTGGAGGCGAACTCCTTGTGTGGTGATGTTGAGTACCTCACGGTTGGGTCAACACCTTGGTTAGTCTTGCCAATGTGAAGATTCGTAAATACATTCAGAAAATCATCGAGCAAGAGCGCTGTATTGGAGAGCTTCAAGATGAGATCGAACACCTACAAGCTGAAGTGGTCGAGATAGATGAGCTTCGTCAGAGCAAGGTCGGACGAACCCAAGAGAAAGTGAACCTCTTCCTCCAGATCCATCAACTGGAAAATGATGTGAGGGCTTGGGAGGAGGAGGTTTGTGAACTAAAAGGCGAGCTCGTTTAGAAGGAGGCCGATTGGGCCAACAGCTCCGAGGCTGTGAAGAATGACAAAGCGGGCTCATACGAGGTCAATTTTGAGGTGGCTCTAGAGTAGGCGTGTGTTATTCATTCCGGGATAGGTTTCTCTGAGATGAATCCTTGCCACACTATGGTGGGTGGCAAGCTCGAAAAGGATTTATAAAGTTAAGGTGTTTTATCTTGTAGTCTTTTAAGCACTTGGCTCTTTTTTGCGTTTTGATAAGACTATTTAGTTTTTCCTTTGGTTTTGTAAATTCACTCACGGATATTTATTTAATGCCCTTTGTTATATTTTGGCGAACTATCTCGTGGTTTGATGTGAAAAAACACAAATATGGCAGGGTTTTTAACTTTAAAACGTGTAAGTTACTATTTTAAATGTGTTTTGTGTGTTCCTTTCGTAAGGAATAGATACAAATCTCATTCATGATTATTTTTAAGCAAGAAATGGCCTAACCTTTGGCGAGGATGTGAGTTCGGTCGGACAACTCGGTTCTGGATGACAATTGAGATGAATATGAGTTGCTTCTAAGTTACTGTTCATCGCGGACATCATAGGTCCTATATATAGGCAACTAGACTTAATTCTAAGCTATTGTTGATTGCGGACTTCTCGAGTCTTATATAGAGGCAACTAGATTTAATTCTAAGTTGTTGTTGATCGCAGACTTCTCGGGTCTAATTTAGAGGGAACTAAACTTAATTTTAAGTTGTTGTTGGTCGCAGACTTCTCAGATCCGATGTTATATTCAAACATTAGTCAAAACTTAAATTAAAGTAAACAGTTTTATTAAGAAATGACCTTATTAAAAACCCTTAAGAAAAAATTTAAAAACTCAAGGGAAAAGAGTGTCGATTTGCTACTAAGTATAATTGGTTTTGTATAGGAAAGACATTACATACTCAACTGAAGTAAAATTTTAAGATTTGAAGCGTTTCAAGTTCTCGTGATGATTCTGCCATCAAGGGGTTCTAGTTGATAAACCCCATTTTCTACAACTCCACGTATTCTGTATGGTTCTGACCACTTTGGCGATAGTTTGTTTTCTACTTGGTAGGGATGAGCCTTTCGGAGTACCAAGTCTAAGACTTAAACCGTCGAAGAAGTACTTTGGTTTTGTGTTGCCTTGCAACCCTTCTTTTGAGGGCCTCAGAGTGTATTTGGGACCCCTCTCGAAGCTCGTCAACCGTATCAAGGTCGTATCTACGCCCCTCATCTGAGCTCTGTCCCGTGAAGTTTCGAACTCGTTGGGAGGATTCTAGTATTCCCATGGGGATCATGGCATCGATTCCATATACTAAGCTGAAAGGTGTTTCTCGAGTGATGGATTGTGGGATCGTATGGTAGGACCATAGTATCCTTGGTACCTCGTCAGGCCAACCACCCTTTGCCATTTCTAATCTTCTTCTTAGTCCTCTTAGCAGTACTTAGTTTGCTACTTATTCCTGGCCATTTGTCTGAGGATGCTCGACCGAAGAGAAAACTTGTCGAATGCCGAGGTCTTTGCAGGTCTCTCCCAATTGCTGATTAGCGAACTACTTTTCGTTATATGAGATCAGTTTCCTTGGTATCCTGAAACGACACACCACATTTTTCCAAAGGAAAGTTTGTACTTTATGGACTGTAATCACTGCCACAGGCTCAACCTCTATCCATTTTGTGAAGTATTCTATAGCCACGATTAGGTATTTTAATTGTCGTATCGCTTGAGGGAAAGGACCCAGAATGTCTATCCCCCAGGTATGGAACGAACAAAGGCTGAATATGGAATGTAGTTCTTCTGCAGGTTCATGATGCCAGTCTGCGTGTTTCTGACATTGCTCACACCTCTTTACGTACATGTGGTTGTCATCCTTTAATGTGGGCCAGAAGTATCTTGCTCGGGTTACATTAAGGGAGAGGGCTTTCCCGCCTATGTGACTTCTGCAGATGCCTTCATGTAGCTTGGATAAGATTCGATTTTCTTGTTTCATATCGACACAAGTTAGAAGTGGGTGAGAGTACCCATTCCTGAACAGATGTCCGTCGATCATAGTGTATCGCCTTGCATTCCTCCGGATGACTTTTGCACGATCGACATCAGTCGGAAGGATACTGTTAGCCAGGTATAAAACATAAGGAGTCATCCAAGTGTCCATTGCCCTACTTGTGTTAGAGTAAGGCACCCTGGGTGCTTTCAAGGTTTCCTGTATTACTGTTTGATGGGCTCCCCCTCTTCCTGACGTTGCTAACTTGGATAAGAGGTCAGATGATGTGAGTTGATTTTAGATTGTTCCATTTTAGAGGTGACACTTTAGTTATGATTGAGATTTTTAACAAGTATATGGTGAGACCTAGGGAGGATCCCCATTAGACACGAACTTAACCAAGTGGTTAAATAAGTGTGAATGTTCACTTCCAAAGGCAAAGAGGAAAATCAAGATAAGGTGATAGTGATGATGCATTGCGGAAATTGAAAGGCATGAAAGAAAACAATTAAGATGGCCATGACCGAATGCTAAATGGAAGAACAACACAAGAACACAAAGGAAAACCAAATTATAACAAGTATAGGAACACAAGAATGAAATGGCGAAATGGAAATGAAGGAAGATGATGGAAGAAGAAAGCTTATGGTGTGAATTGAGAAGGGACACACCACTTGGAGCATGGTTTCCTCCAAGATGAGTGTAGAGGCCGCCACTTGAGAGCTCTCAAACTCACTCAAGATAAGACCTATTGCTAGAGCAAACAATCCTCACACAAAATGTGTTGAGTTTTCATTTTTCTATAAAATTCAACCTGAAAATATAAGGAGGAAGGCACCATATTTACAGAAGATGGTGTCATGGAAAACAAGAAGCAATGGTAGGATGGTAAATGTATGAGGGGGCTGCCTTTAGAGTTTGACTAAGTCAAAACCACACCTTAGGCCACTTTTTCTAGAAACTACGTAAAAAACAAGTTAAAATGATAACTACACCCCATATTATGCTAAAGGCACCTATTCTAGCCTATCTTGCTATTTGGACCCCTAAAGTAAGCCCAATTTATTTACAACTTGTTTTATTCTTAAGAAGACCAGAAGGAAGAACATTTGATGATCTGGTCTTTGCCCATTTCTCCTTCTGGTGAGGTTTGCTAGATCCTTGGTGGGGTCTTCACTTGAAAGTTGAGATGACTTCTCATAGTGAGAATGGTAATTTGAGTCCTTGGTCATCTCCTTGTTGGCCTGCAGTTTTGGTCTCTGGATACATTTATAAGGTTAAACATTACGAAGTTTTTGGCCAGATTTTTGACATACTTCAGATATAGGGTTAGATGCGGGTCTTTTGCTTGAAAACCTCTAGTTATCTGACCGACTATGAGTTGCGAATCGCTTTTCGCCATTAATCGTCGAACTCCCATCTCTTTGGATAACAACACCCCAACGATCAAAGCTTTATACTCTGCCTAATTGTTTCTAGCTTTAAAGGAGAATCAAAGTGCATGTTCTAGAAATACCCCGTGCGATCCTTCTAGAATGTTACCTGCCCTGCTGCCCTTTAGGTTGGATGCTCCATCCACTAAAAGGTCCTAGATGAAATCTTCATTTGGTGGCGTTTGGAGGGGGTCAACTCGACCACAAAGTCAGCTAGAATCTAACCTTCGGCTGAACCTTGGATTCAAATTGGACGTCAAACTCAAATAATTCTATCGCCCATTTGACCATTCTTCCTGCCATATCCAGTTTGCTCAAAACTTAACGAAGTGGGAGGTCTGCCATGACTATGATTGTGTATCCCTGGAAGTAGTATTGTAGTCTGCGTGCATGAAGACAACAATTAGAGTTGCTTTATCGATCGATTTATATCGAGTTTCAGCGTCTTGTAATACCTTGCTCACGTAATATAGGGGCCTTTACCCCTTTTCGTTATCCTGAACAATAATCGAGTTGATTACTCGTTTGGCCACGCATAAATAAAGTCTGATTAGTCGTCCTAGGATGGGCCTGCAGAAGACTGAAGGATTGGAAAGGTACTCTTTTAGTTCGCGAAAAGCCTCTTCGCACTCCGCCGACCACTGAAAACGTTTGTTCTTCCGCATGCATAAAAGGTAGGGTAGCCCTTCTCTCCATTGGCTGACAAGAAACGAAATAGGGTTGCCATTCTCCCAGTGAGGCGTTGGACTTCCTTGACGTTTCCCGATCTTTTCATGTTGATGATGATTGTGCACTTGTTCGGATTTTCTTTTATCCCCCTTTTTGTGAGCAAAAAAACAAGAAATTTCCCTGCCCGTACACCGAACACACATTTTCCCATTCACCTCTACCTCTTTTACTTCTCCAATGGGTTCGAATAGCATCTTTCTCGCTGGTTAACCCTTGGATCAACCTCCGAATCCGGGGTTGGGTCAGAGGTGGCAATTGCGAATGTCCTTTGTTGGGTTTTTAGGTTGTTCTCCTAACATTTTCGAGCTGCCTTCTGATCTAGCCTCAAGGTTATCACCTTTCCTGTGGGAAACAGTAACTTCATTTTTAGGTGATGGGATGAGACCACTGTCCCTAGCTGATTCAAAGAAGGTTTTCCTAACAACAAATTATATGAAGATGGAGCATTTACCACAATGTACTTGAGGTTGACGGTGCTGGATTCTTCCCCATCTGTAAAGGATGTTCAGGGGTCAATGTAGCATTGGACTTTTACCCATCCCCCATTAAACGCTACCAAGGTTCCCTCAAAAGGCTTAAGCTGGTCCTTGGGAATCTGTAACCCTTCGAAAGTATTCCAAAACATCACGTCAGTTAAACTTCCCTGATCTACCAATACTTTATGAACATTTCACCCCATGGTGACTACTGTGATCACCATAGGGCCGTTTTGATGTGGGTGTACGTCTTTAAAGTCGGTTTCTGAGAAGCAAAGGGTAGGAGCTGCTCCCGAACTCAGCTTCAGAGTCTCGAAAGCCAATTTAGCTCGGGAGTAGCGCTTTCAGCTTGCTGTCATCGCTCCTCCACCTGAGAAACCTTTTACGATGGTATTAAAATCTCCCTATATGGGAGTCACGTGGTTGTCGTCTTTTGACTCTAACCTTCGACCAACCTCGCTCCCGATGTTGGGTCGTAAATACTTATTGAGGTGACCCTTCTCTGCTAGGTTTGCCAACTAGTACTGTAGCGACAAACATTTTTCCGTGTCATGTCCTCGTGCCTGATGAAACGTGCACCAAGCAAACCGGTGGAGGCCTAAGACGTGGTCGGTTTTTCCGGGGAACTCCAACTTGGCGGAGACATCGAGGTCTTCCAACAAATGTCCGAGTGATACTCTGAGGGTCGGAACAAGCGGTGGTGGCTGCTGTCAAGGCGTACCCCTTCCTTCACTTTCTTTTTGCGCTATGTTGGGTACGTACCTTTTGTTTGAACGTTTGTTGGTAGACATTAACATCGATCTCAGCTGAGCTTCCCGAGCACGCTCGTTGCCTTATCTCTGAGCAGGGAGTCGCTGAAAGGATTTTCTCATAAGCCTTTAACGAACGCATCAACCACCATCTCATCTCGTGGGTTTTGGACATACACCGATACCGCACAAAAGCGGTTGAAGTATTCTTTTAGCGACTCTCCCTCCTTCTGCTTGATGTCAAAAGGGTTGACCATACGTGGTGGCTTTACAATGTTGGTCGTGAATTGCTTTTCGAATAGTTGGCAGAACTCCCATAATGAGTTGATGGTTCCATCCAGGATTCCACTAAACCCTTTTAGAGAAATTCTGGCGAAAGTCCCTTGTAGCATCTTGCATCTGACTACATTTGTGTCTCTCGAGATTAACATCTAAGCTTGAAAAGCCCTGAGATGGGTCTCAGGGTCTTCGATTCCTGAGAAAGTTGGTATCTTGGGCATCATGGAATGTGGGGGAATAGGTTCTTCCATGATGGCCTGGGAAAACGGCCTGGGGTCTGCCCGTCATCCCCTTTCGAACAGATCGGAAGGTCTTGACCTTGACTGTCTTCGAAACGTCCTCCTCAAATATTCGTTTACCCTTTGTAATTCCTCATGTGCTCTGATAGCGTCCTCCATCAGTTGCCTTAAGGCATCAACATCGTCTCTCAACCTTTGTTGCTCGGCCTGGGATTCTTCGTGGACACATTCCTTCTCTGCTCGGAACTCTTGAGCCTATCTCCTTGATTCCTCGTTTTCACACTATAAGGCCCGCATCGTCTCCACGACCTGGTGCAGAGTGAATGCTTCTCCGTTGCCATTTGTTTGTCGGAGTATTATGTAATATAACCAGAGTATTTATGTAGTATAATAAGGGATATTGTGAAAGTAAATTAAAGCGTTTATGTAATATAATCAGGGATATTGTGCAGAGTATTTATGTGATATAATTAGGAATATTGTGTATTAAAATCACGTTAATAAAGTGTTAATCGTGCCTTTACGGGATTTTATTCACTAGATGTCATGGTTGGGTTTTATCAGTATTTTCTTAATTTTCCCTTTTCTGTTGGGCAAACTAACGAGTTGGGCTTAAGCCCAACTTACTGTGTTTGGGCTCGTTCGACCATATACTGGTCCGAGACAGGCCTTCGTTCCAACGTCATGATACAAGAGTTATCGGGCTACCTTATTGGGTTGGCCTGCTTGGCCCTATGACCAAGCAAACCCCAGACGGTACACTTCCCTAACAATATTCAATTCATGTATCATATGTGATTTAAGGTTAATCACTCACTTGTTATTTTAACACCAAATTATCCACCAATAATTCCTTAAATCTCATTTCATTCTTAAATCACTTTCCATCAATTTGACAAAATATCATATAAAACTTTCATAAACACCACACCTCATATCAAACATTATAAACATCATAATTTTTTATAATATATACTCATTTCCATTCTTCATAATCAATTCCACATCATAATTCATTAATCACCATATAAAATAGTCATATAAACTATTGAATTCAAATAAGACAAACAAATAATGGAAAGTTTTTTTAAATAAGGGTGGCTGCTTGAGAAATGTATTTTTGTTTGTGCATCATCCTTCCACAAGAGAAATAATAGTCATGAGCTTTTCCTCACTTAAACTTTTAATTGTTGCTTAAACATCCACATGTGTCTTTGGTGTTGTCATAGTTCTCGAGAGATCAAACTCTTAAGGAGAGAGAAATGTAATTATTTCAAATTAAACAAGAATAAAGGAAAGGTTTTAAAACAAAGGGTGGTCACTTGAGCGAGGTACTATCGCTTAAGCATTATCCCTCTAGAGGAGAGAGAATTGTCTCAATATTTTCTTTACTTAAACATTCAAATGTAACTTAAGCATTTTTACAACGCTTTAGCAACCAAAATCTTAAATATGAGAAAACTGTATGGCTTTTTTTTGTAAGGAATTCAAATATAAGTTGAAAGTCTTACATCAACTATAAATGAGAAAGTTGAGTAACATATAAAGAAAAAAAAAAACCCACAAACATTTAACCTTAATATTTTGGGTAGGAAGTGATGTCATATCTCTTATATTAATGTAGTTCATAACTCATTGGTGTGGAATCTTCGTGGCGTATCCCTCGAAAGACCAAACAATAGTATCAAAGTCAATGGTTTTTCTTGGTGACCTACTTAGATAAAAATAAGCATGTCTCATTAGAATAAAATTTAACATAAATTAGGGTTAGGGGTTGAAAGTCCCACATTGAGTATTAGGGGTTGAAAGTCCCACATTGAGTAGAAATGAGCAAGGTGAGTAGCATATAAAGGAAAAAAAGAACTCACAAACACATAACCTTAAGATTTTGGTGTATAATTTCCTTTGAATACCCAACATTTTCTCTCTCAAAATATCATTTATAACTTGAGCATTAAAACTTCAGATATCAAATATTTCTATTTAAACTAATACATCTCATAACACTTAAAGATTTACATAAACCTATATGTTCATCAATTAAATATGCATGTATAATATCACTTCCATCACAAATAATCCCTATAAAAATAATTTTCATTTCCCTAATAAAACCACAATACTCATTTCCAAATTGATCTCATACTTATGCCACAATAATTATCCAACTAAACATCATTCTAAAAATCACAAATCATTTTTCAATAAGTAACTTATGTTAATTTGTCTTACCTTATTTCCTGAATTTATGAAGGAATTACTCCAAAAAATTATATATGAAACATGAAAAAATCATTACTTGTTTGAAGAGGTATGATTCATAAACTAATCACATTACTAAAAATCTAGATTAACAAATACCCATCTATTCAACCCAGATTTCACATGCAACCACAAAACTCACAATGTGAAAAAATTAAGAATGAGAATGTGATATAAGAATTTTTTTTTTTACTCAAAGTCAAAATTTAATAAGGTTAATTTGTCTTATATTTTGTCACCCTAGTATGTGTGCTTTGATGGATGAAAATAATAAGAAATGACCAAAAAAACCTTAATAGAAATATAATATTTTAATGAAAGATGTAATATTTTAGATAAATAGAAAAATAATTATATATTGTATATATTCTTTATAAATTTAAAAAATAAATTATTTATTTCCAATTTAATTTAAATGCAACATTCATTAGTATTAGTGGTAAACATACAAATTAGAATTAACAGAAAAATATAATTCCAAGCTTCGATTCTATAATTAATTTTAGATTCCAAAGACACTAAAATAAAACTTTTTTAAAGCACTATAAACTCATAGCCACATAAAATTGTATACGTAAAATGATTGAAGGAGAAACATGTGCCACATTACATAGGGTTGTGGACATCGAATTCTAACATGTGTATGGTTGCATATCTTATTTTAGCTAGTGAGATATCCCTTTCATAGGTGGTTTGGCATCATTTATTAACTTCGATGAGTATTGAATATGATATAAAATATACTATTTTTGTACGTATAACAATTAAAAAAAATTAAATTTCTTATATGAAAATATTTTCAAATCAATTTCCATGGTGATAATATGTATATCTTAGTCATTGACATATCGATGAAGTCCCTAAATTGTGAGACATTGTCTTGTGAAAGCACATGTGGCTGTATTTATTTTTCTAACTAATTTGTTCTGAATAAAAGTGGTCAAATTTATTTTCTTATTATTATTATTATTATATTATTATTATTATTATTATTATTATTTATTAAAACCTCAATTCTGAATCAAACTTTTCATTTAGTTAGCTAGAAACTTAACTAAAAGAGAGGTGGGATTTTAATACTATCACATTTTTTTCTACATTATTTTTTAGATGATGCATTATTTTATTAATTTCACGTGGCTGAATTATGTTC
>Ga0123341_1001901_pt1 | contig 16511 bp, 13 predicted proteins | sample Turbeapinknodule_FD_89959 | JGI IMG/M metagenome (GOLD analysis project Ga0123341, IMG submission 89959) | Root nodule microbial communities of legume samples collected from Mexico - Turtle bean Mexico pink nodule | ecosystem: Host-associated > Plants > Roots > Nodule | place: Mexico: Nepantla...
AACTTATTATATGAATTTTTATTATGATTATAAAAATAAAAAATAAATTTTTTATCAATAATAAAAATTATCTTTTTACTAAAAAAAATTCTAAAACATACCTAATACACATAAATTTTTATTATTAATTTATATAATTTATAATTGCATATAATATATAAATATGTGTTATATATTTTAAAAATTATATGGACTTTTGTGTATCGATATCGTATTAGTGTGCTTCTTTATTGCACAAAATACACACCATGCGTATAAATTCCAAATAAAATTGATTAAATCCATTTATTTGGATCAAATTACCGCCACGTCAGCTCCTCGTTCAAAATTACTAAAACACCCTCTCTACCTCTTCATCACAACAAACCAACGACGGACACGCAACCCACCCTCGCATCACCATCTCCATTTTCATCACTCCCGAGGCTCTGACTCTCACACAATACACTGATCACGCTCGCAGACACACGCGCTCACACACACAAAGAGCTTCGTCCTTCGAGAGCTTCTCATCGAAACGCCACCGTATCTTGCACAGGCCAATGCCGTGTTCTTCCTCCACTCCCACCACCACCGGCGATAACAGCAGCAACACCAGTAACAAGAATAGAGATGGTTCTTCCTCTCTGCGCGAGTTCAAGCTGAACGAATCCACTTTCCTAGCTTCGCTCATGCCTAAGAAGGAGATTGGCGTCGATCGTTTCCTCGACGCTCATCCTGAGTACGACGGTCGCGGCGCTCTCATCGCAATCTTCGGTACTCTTGCACCGTTGACTTTCAGTCTACTACGCCTTCTTCTTCTATTTTTTTAATTGTTTTAGAATTCGGATGTTGAAATGTTTGGAAGTGAACGATTGGAAATAATCTAGAGTTGAGGACTGTGTTTGAGACTTCGATTTAAATTGTTGTGTGATTCATATGTGATATATTATATTGAAGTTTTGAGAGTGCAGCTAATCAAAATTAAGATGCGTTTCAGTTTTTTTTTTGTTTTCGGATTAATTGTGCGTTTGGTTCGCATTTGTGGAGATTTGTCGTGGACTTGATATAAAGAAATTGAAGAAATGCTGAAATTGGTGGAGTTTGTTGTTTTGGAATTGAAGTGATTTGATTTAGTTATGTCCGTTTCTGCGGTTTGGCTTTTGGTTAGAGAACCGGTTGAAGACTGAGAAAGAGAACCTGTTGAAGACTGAAGAGAGAGAGAGAGCCTGTTGTGGTGACCATGTTGGATTGGTTGGGCCAATGAAGTGTTTTTTAGTGCTTTAGAATGTTTTGTTTGTAAGAAGTGCTGGGATTAAGATTTTGTGTTGTGTCAGCATTTATATATCGAGGATTTGTTGTCTTCTAATCTTTAATTGTTTTTTTTTTTGTTTGGATTTAGTGATGAAGATAAACGCTGTTTTCGTCCCAAGCTATGCTTGCATATTTTCTCTTTTGGTTATAGTCTGGATCCATTTTTCTTGTTTTATAATGGTCAGAGCGTTTCTTCGATGTTCCGTCTAGACTGCAGAGTAATGATTATAACCTGCACTTTGTTCTTTTGTTGGTTCTGTGCCCATCTAATCTGCTGACGCTGCTAGAATGCCTTTTAGAGTAATGATTACGTTGCTTGTATTCTTATAATATGCAGGTTTTTCTTATACTATGATTGCATTTGTTAACTGTTTATATGCCAAATTTGTTCAATCATTAGATTTGCATGTTTACAGATTCTGGTGTAGACCCTGCTGCTGATGGATTACAGATTACCTCGGATGGAAAACCAAAAGTTCTCGATGTCATTGATTGGTAAACAGAAAGTACTTCATGTTGGATTTAGCTGATAATTCTTTTAATTGTGTACTGGTTTCCCAATAAATATAACGGCACTTTTTGTTTCCTCAGCACAGGAAGTGGTGATATTGATATCTCAAAGGTGGTGAAGGCTGATGCTGACGGTCATATTTTTGGGGCTTCAGGTTAGTGCTAGGAACATTTTGTAGCCTGTTTGTACAAATAATTACGTTTAGGCATTTTTCAGTATTTCTTGTTGTAATTGCTTGTAAATCAGGGTGTATTTTGTAAAAGAAAACTACGTGCACAGTTTATGTGACCTTGTTTTGGGATGAAGCTAGACAATTATTACAGTGAGTAGGTCAGTCTGAAAGCAAATTGCTACTCTTGATCACATGTACATTAAAGAAGTCATTTATAGGATACCCTAGTTAAGAGACAAAATATGAATGCAATGGCTGGATTGGTTTTAATTTTGTTCTATTGGTTTGGAATTCAGTTTTGTATATACTATTCTAAAACTGTTTTGAAGAAAATAATAGTCATAAAAATCTGTGAAGATAGTTTTTTCCCAGAGTAGTTATAGAATAGCATGTTCTTTAATTACAACCCTTCTGTTGATGAGTCAGTGTTCCATTTTTTTATTATTTACAGGATAATGATTTTTTATGCTTACAGATTGAATACTATATTTGAACTTTTTGTTTTCTTGGTTTTAAAATGCTTACCTTGTTATATTGTTTTAAAAAATTAAGACAAGTACACACTTGTCCATTGTTTCATTAATTCTTTATGTGAATGCATGTATCTCCTACTCTGGTGCCTGTTTCTTCCCTTTTCTATTTATTCAATTTTGTTACTCAAGGAAATGAACCATTGAATTATTAAGCTCGTGTCTGTGGTTCAATCTTCCTGAAAATTATTTTACAGGGGCATCATTGGTTATCAATACATCATGGAAGAATCCTTCTGGTGAATGGCATGTGGGTTATAAATTGGTTTATGAGCTATTCACGGAAACTTTGACTTCTCGTTTGAAGGTTGTACTGCAGTCTTAGGAAATATTTTAGTTTCCCTTTAGGCTTCATGCATCTGGTTATTAAATCTAATTTCTGTTTTCTTCTTTTGAATTTTCCATTGGCAGAAAGAAAGAAAGAAAAAGTGGGATGAGAAAAACCAGGAGGAAATTGCTAAGGCTGTAAAACAACTTGCTGACTTTGATCAGGTTCATTGGAAATTTAATTGATTCTTACCAGGACTGTAGAATCTTTAATTATGTATAATGTACTCATAAGACTTCAACATTTAGTTTAGTATGTATGGAATATTGCCAGGGCAAGCTGTTAATATCTTCTCTTTTTGTTAATGCACCTTCCTACTTGTGTCCCGTTGATACATTAATTAGTACTGCATTGGTGTATTCTCTTAATGTTATTACTGGAAGTACTCATAAGTAGTGCCTCTGTGTGCTATTGTCTATTATGAACAAATGAGAATTTTCCTTAAAAGATTAAACACAGCCCACGAATATGGGTATAACTTAGCACTGTGTGATGTGCTATTTTTTTCCTTCTGGATTCTCATTTAATGATTGAAAACTGTTGAGTTTCTGTTGATTTTTTTAATTACTAGATCATATGATAGATTTTTTTTTTTTGATTGGCAAGAAAGATCGTATGATAGATAATACTCTTAATTTTAAGGATAGCTATCTTGCTTATTTTTGTATATCATTTTGTTTCTATATAACACAAACCATGATACATTTTCTAGCAACACATCAAGGTAGATGATATACATCTTAAAAGGGCCCGGGAAGATATCCAGAATAGACTTGATATTCTGAGAAGGCAATCTGAGGTGAGTGCTGAGCATGTAATCTTACTTCTTATTCTCTGGGTCTCTGCCTTTTCCTGTGCTTGAAATAGGAAATAAATTATTGATTTGATTTTAAAATGTTATAGGACACTCATAAGTTGTGGAATGAGGATGATACAATGATTGTCACTGTATGAAATAATATTTGAAAAATCTTTTCCACCCTGCTCGCAGATAATGAAATTCTTGTTGTTCTCTCTCTCACCAGTCTCAAAGATTCAAATATTCAAATTAAGAGAAACATTAATACTTGTATTGTATTTGTGCTCCACTGAGATTTTTGTCAATTGAAATTCCTTAATTTGAAAAGGGGATGCTGTTTCATGTTTTAGAGCTATGATGATAGAGGGCCTGTCATAGATGCTGTTGTCTGGCATGATGGAGAGGTTTGGAGGGTTGCCCTTGACACACAGAGTCTGGAGGATGATCCAAATAGCGGGAAGCTTGTTAATTTTGTGCCTTTAACTAATTATAGGTACACTTAGTTCCCTGTTTTAATATTTATTATAAATCTTAATCTTAGTTGATAGCTTTTGTCTGGAGATGTCTCGTGAAATTGACAGATGCTTTTTGGCAACAAATTTCCTACCACAAAGGACCTTAGGTTTGATTGTCACTGCATGCAGCCCTTGGTTTGGAAACCTTGTTCTATTGATTCCAACCTTGATTTCCTGAGTTATTTCGACTACAACAAAGTGCTACTATAAATATTGTATATATGAAAAAATGATGTCATCTTTTAAATATAAAGTAAACTTTAAAATGAGTTGAATGGGATTGAAGTTTCTGAGTGCTGTTGTGTTTTTGGAAATTTATTTTGAAACAGTTTGACCCTTGATTTTAACGTGATCATATTAAACAATTTTTTTACATCAAAACAGTTTAGATGCCATTCTGCAAACAGTGCTTCTAAATATATTTGGTTCTTCTTTCAGGTATTTTAGATGTTTTACTGGTTTATGTAATAAGAATAAATTTCAAATAGACAACATTCTTTTTCCTAGAAATTAAAAAAGGAGCAACTTAACAAGTAGGAGGAAGAGCTTGTTACCCACCTTTACCTTAATTAAGATGTTCCTGAATTAATTTTCTTTGCCATTGAAGAAAAATAAACTTATGTTGTTTGTCTATTGAAGAAATTATTGTCATTTTTGTTTCTACTAAGTGGGGTATGCATTGAAATCATATATGGTTTCAATGCTAACTGTGACTGCCTATTCTTTCAGGATAGAGAGGAAGTATGGTGTCTTCAGCAAATTAGATGCCTGTACATTTGTTGTTAATGTCTATAATGATGGGAATGTCTTGAGTGTCGTAACTGACAGTTCTCCACATGCCACCCATGTTGCTGGTATAGCTACTGCTTTCCACCCAAAGGTACTGATATATAAGTTTATTCAAATAGTGCAATATTCTTATGAGGAATAGCCTTTTGATATACAATATTGCTTTTAGGAGCCCTTGTTGAATGGAGTTGCACCTGGCGCGCAAATAATATCGTGTAAAATTGGGGATTCTCGCTTAGGTTCAATGGAAACAGGAACTGGTTTAACTCGGGCACTGATAGCAGCTGTGGAGGTGCTTCAAAATTTTCCTTCTTTAGCTAATTATCCTGGATATTCTGACAAGAGAAATATGATTTGTCTTTGATTTTTGTCTGTTTGATGAACTGAGTTTGTTTTTGGATTTTATAACATCCTGCATAAAGAAGACTTTTAATGATTGACATTCTACATTTCCTTTTCAGCATAAGTGTGACCTTATCAACATGAGTTATGGTGAAGGAACATTACTACCAGACTATGGGCGCTTTGTTGACCTTGTGAATGAAGTATTTTCTTAGACTTGAGATTTTAGTTGGGCACTTGTATCATTTACACGTTATTTTGTATTTTCTAAGTATTAAAGGAAAAGAAAGAATAGGGTAAATCCCTTGTGTATATTATAGGGTTATGTTTATATAGGAAAAGAAACATATGGGCTAAGCTCATTACATAAATATGAGATATCTAACAATATCTATAATATCTCATAATATCAAATAATATCTAATTATATCTAATAATATCTAACACTAAGTATTTGATATTCTGGTTGATTTACTTCTAGGTGGTGAACAAGCATCGTCTGATATTTGTGAGCAGTGCTGGTAATAGTGGGCCAGCATTGAGCACTGTTGGTGCACCTGGTGGTACTTCTTCAAGTATCATAGGTGTTGGTGCATATGTGTCTCCTGCTATGGCTGCTGGTGCTCATTGTGTTGTTGAACCTCCTTCTGATGGGCTTGAATACACTTGGTATATTTTGCTTCCCTGAAAACTTACTAATTAGATGACTTCTTATATCCTTCATTTTTAATTTTTTTGCTTAGTTTTTAGCATCAATTATCATTCCATGTTTTTGATGGATACAGGTCTAGCCGAGGACCAACAGGTGATGGAGACCTTGGTGTTTGTGTGAGTGCTCCGGGTGGTGCTGTTGCTCCTGTTCCCACATGGACTCTGCAACGGCGTATGCTCATGAATGGGACATCAATGGCATCACCATCAGCCTGTGGAGGAACTGCATTGGTCATAAGTGCAATGAAGGTTCTTGCATGTGGTTCTTTTGTAGCTTATCTTATGTAGTTGTCTTTACTTGCACATATATCTCTAGTTTTTCGAGTGTGTATTGATCTGCATGCAGGCTGAGGGAATTCCTGTGAGTCCATACAGTGTGAGGATAGCACTTGAAAATACTGCAGTCCCCATAGGTGATTTACCTGAGGATAAATTATCCACTGGACAAGGGCTTATGCAAGTTGACAAGTTAAATAATTTGTCCAGTTTTTACTTCAATGGAAATTTTAGTAAATGCTAGTTATTAGACCGTTATTGACTCAAATCATATACTCTTTGACAGGGCTTTTGAATATATACAGAAGTGTCAAAATGTTTCGAGTGTTTGGTATCAAATAAAAATCCAACAATCTGGAAAAACTAGTGAGTCTCTACCATTATATTTTACCTTCTTTTTATTTGAACAATAAAAGGAAAGATATTATCTTTTGTCTTTTCCTTTGTGACTGTAGAAAGTGTAGTATGTCATTTATGTACATGAGATTAAAATCATTTGCATGTCTTCACCTAACGGCTTAAGCTTATGGGGCAGTTGGTGTAAAATTTCGTCTTAAAATCAATTAAAATCAAGTGATGTTGTCTGAAAAATATATGAGCTGCACTTCAAGACTTAGGACAGGCCATGTGGGACTTTTCTAACACTCCCCTTCCACATTTGCCTGCCAAACTAGGCAACCCTACCAGCATAGGTGATGGCCAATATGAGCTATAGACTATGATACCATGTTAGATTTCATCTTAAAACCAATTGGCATTAAGTGAAGTTGCCTAACAGATTTATAAACCACATTCCAAGACTCGAGGCAGGTGATTTGGGACTTCTTAACAGACCGTACATTAAATGTTATCAGATGAATTTAATCTTCATTCTTTTAATAAGAGTGTGGGGTCCAGTCTACCTTGTGTGACTAAGGGTTCTTGTGTGAGGGGTGTGTTAAATATAGAGTAATTCGTTTGCTTTCACCTAATAGATAGTTGGTTCATGCCCATGGATAAATAATCCAATTAATTAGACAACTTGATGCACTAATAAGATTCGAAAACATTAAATTGAAATTAAGAAAGTTTACATGTAACTTGTCTTGGAGGAAAAGCTAGACGGTAGAGAAATATCTTATACTTTTGTATGATTACTAATGACAGATCCTTCATCAAGGGGAATCTACCTCAGGGAGGCTAGTGCTTGCATGCAATCTACTGAGGTGAGATCATTGATAAACTTGTTTTGCACCACTACATTGTTGATCACAATGACTGAGTCAGGTCTTTTGAAACTTGTAGAGTGAAATTAAAGATGGGAAAACCAATTACTGATGATTTGTACTTGGATCCAATATTGGTTAACTGATACAGGAATTATAAAAATGATGAGAAATTGAAGAGTTAACAATGCTACTATACTAGTTTATGCCATTCATAAGATGAAAATGAAACAACAAAATTAGAGTCTGTGGCTTGTCTGTTGGTAAAAAAATGGTGAGGAATTGTATTTTTGATTCCCTTTTCACTTTTTTTTTCTGTTTAAAAAATATTTTTTAATACAATTCTACAATATGTTGCTATCAATTTCTTATTAAAAAATCTATTAAGTTTTGAAAGTTGTTTTCAAAGCTAATAGTTTTTTTAAAAAAAGAAAGCAGAAACACCTCGGGACATGTCTCGTCATTCTCTTCCTGTTTTCTTCAAGTCAGGACACAGACTTTTAGAAAGTAGAAATGTGGTAAAGGGAATAACAAATGTTACAAAGTAGAGAATTGTTTTTGAAAACAATAATAATGACTTATCGGTTTTTACAAGTTGTCAATAACAATAATTCTGATTCCTAATCTGTACAACCTACATTACTTAGTCCAATTATGTACAACAAAGGGCCTGGTTACTCTTCCTATATATACTACTCCCATCAAGTGGCTTCTTGAAGATTTCTACTAGTTAATTTTATTTTCCGGTTATAGCATGAAGTATGCATAAGTGTTGGCTAAATCTTTTTTCTCAAACAAGGATTTTGCAATGCTTTCAATTTGCATGTGTATTTGGTGTACTTTGTTGGAAAAAAAAACATGCTAGAATCTTTACTGTATTTCTTTGGTACGTTTGATGTCTCTAGGTCATCTAGGATGAAGTAGGCTTTGTACATTCTTTGTGGGGTTCTGCTCATGGTTATTTTTGGGTGGTTGTCATCTGGTCTAGGAAAAATTGACCTGATGTGTTGCATGTTTCTTGTTCTTAGGTTTTCCTTGCCCCCACCCCTTTTATTCCGGTTTTGATTTTGTTAGTTCTTGGGGATTATAAATTTTCCATTTTTCACCTAACTCTTGAATAAACTGACAATTGACTTTTAAGTGTTCAATTCTTTTTTTCATGATACATTGGGTTTGATGCAGTGTAATGGTTACTTGATTATTAAACCAAAGTTTCATACATAGAGGGTCCATTAATCCAATCTCATAAAGTAGGTAGTTATCAGTTGGGGATAGTGGTGCATAGTACTTGACCTCCAAAATAATTAACGGTATAATGCTGAAAAATTATACAGTAGTTAATTGTTTTATTGAATTTTAAATTAATAGCAATATGCCAAACATAATTATCTCCCAATTAATTTGGCTGACTTACCGTGCCGATATATTACATCTTCCAACTTTGCAAGTGTCTTCTCTTGTCGTTTCTACTCTTCAAAATTCTAATTTCTCATCAGCTACTTGTAAATTTCACTGATGGTCCTCTGATTTCAGCTAGTAATCGTTTCAAACTTTTGGTTGAATATTTTCACAGTGGACAGTTCAAGTTAATCCAAAATTTCATGAAGATGCTGACAACTTAGAGGATTTGGTTCCATTTGAGGAGTACATTGAATTACATTCTACAGAAGAGGCAGTTGTGAAGGCCCCTGACTATCTATTGCTCACTAATAATGGTCGCACCTTCAAGTTAGTGTTCTTTGCTTTGCCATTATTTTCATTTTTTGCATATATTGCATAAGTTTACATAATTTTACATTGAATGTGTTGATAGAACGGTCTTTCCTCTTGTCTACTGTAGTTGGTTATAAACTGAAATTAATACACTCCTGATTTTTGTTATTTCAATATTAATTAATTTATTAGATATGTACCGATGTTTCTGTTGATCAAATTGTTTGAGTTCTGTGTCTTTAGCTTTATGTGTTAATATTTCAATTTTGTACAGCTCTTCCTTAATAAAATTATGAGCAAAGTTTTCCGAAAAAAGATGTAAATACCTTTCTTTCTCTTGGTTTATCTCTATGCTAATAGGTTGATGTATGTATTTTGTGGGGAATTGAAATGATTTCCTTAACTTGCCTGTGTTCTGTCAATCCTTCCTGCTCGAGTGAAAACACTTCCTTTGCATTTGTGAAGCAATGTGTTTTTGTTATCATAATTTTGTTCATGGCATGTCCCTCAATCAATATCAAATATAACCATTTCATGGTACAATTTTACTTTTATAATAATTTTGAAGTAGACACATTGCTGCCTTGCACAACCCTACTTGCGATTTTTAGCTAACCCAGATGACCACAAGATCATCCAAATAATGCAAGCCTCAAAGATCAATAACTACCACCCAACTGACTTGAAAGTGAAAACAGGGGGCCTACTTCCAAAAAGTCCAATTAAAATTTCCCAGGATTTCAATGAGAGGAGTGTTAGCAGCACATTCTAACTTACTAGTATTGGTTAAAAATTTATTAAAAACTATAAAATTATAATTGGGGTTTTGTTGAAGACCATGTGATAGGAACACAATTTTGTGATTTTCAAGAAATTTCAGTCAATGATAAAAGTGTGTTGCTAGCATTCCTCTTTCAACAAAATTTCACTGATTTTACCTTTTCCAAAATAATGGTACACTTCTAAAAATGAATTCCGTGAGGTCTATGTACACATGAACATTCTTATTTATAATGAAGAAGAGATATCATAACAAGGAACAAAATATATAATAATGTGAAATATTTGGCAAGATATTTCTTTATCAAATCATGTCATATATCCCTATTTAATGTAATTCAATAATATCTGCAACATATCTCCCTGCCGAGGAAGCTACAAACCCAGTTACCGACGGCATAGTGGTAGGAGAGGGATTGGGCTCAGTGGTAAGAGACGGATTGGGCTTAGAAGTAGGAGATGGATCCATAGATCTACTTGCTATCCAATTGATGACAAAAGCAGCAACGGCTCCGGCGAGATTCTGACGGAAATTCTGGCAACTACGGCTTCGATGAGATTTCGACGATGGCAACTCTGACGAGATTCCAGCAACGGCGACTTCGGTGAGATTCCGATGACAACGCTCCGGCGAGATTCTGACGACGGTGACAACTCCGGTGACGACGAACAGTGGGTTCACCAAAAAAAATTGAATCCTAACCTTAAGCTCTAGATACCATATTAAGAATGAAGAAAATGTATTTAGGATTGATATCCCTTGTGTAAAATACACACATAGGGGTCTTTATTTACAAATGAGAATAATAACAGAATCAATAACATATAAACTATGGGCCAACTATTAAAATAATGCTCAGAGAACACATTGACAGACGGAAATGGAAAATTTTAAAATATTTGTGGGTGGTATGATAAACCTAACAAAACTTGTTAGGATACACTCTGCTCTCATCTTAGAAACTTGATCCAGTCCTCTAACTTAATTCTACAAAATCAGATTGTAAAGTGAGGTTTGATCTTACTTATATACTATACATGAGTTATATCATCTAAGATACTTTTACATATTCTAAAATATCTTTAGATATTTCTTACAAGCATTGCTTTGGGATTACCGATAAGACAATATTAAAATTGTTGGAGTAGAATGATAAGGCAACTTTTTGTCTATTAAAAATGCCCACAATTTGCGTGAACTAATGACATAACAATTACTACTTTATACAGTACAGACTATGCATAAGTGTTTAATGAAAAATAATTAATTTCTTAGGTAAAATGGTCCAAAGTCTAACCAAACCAATAGAAATCTAATTTAAACTATGGAATAAGCAGTCTATTAAAAGTAGTTTACAACAATGTTGAACTAGAATAGAATTCACTATGTTGAACTAGAATAGAATTAGGATCGATCTCCTTTTTTAATGGTGTTATTTGACTGAGTTTTTGTTAACTAATGTTAATTTGTAGTTCTGTTTTCTTAATGACAATTTGTTTTCTCCCATTTTCAGTGTAGTGGTTGATCCTTCCAATCTTTCTGATGGTCTTCATTACTTCGAGGTCTATGGTATTGACTACAAAGCTCCATGGCGTGGTCCTCTTTTCAGAATTCCAATCACCATAACAAAGCCTAAGGCTGTAACTAACCTGCCTCCACAAATTTCTTTTTCAAAGATGTTATTCCAGCCAGGTGAGCATTAGTTGGTTAAGTTTAATCTTCATGCTTCTTTTCGTTGGTGTCCTACTAAGGTTTTAAATCTGGGATCTACATGTAATCTGTTATAATTATTAAAATAAAATAAGGAGTTGATCGATCCTATATAATTAGCAATAGATTCTATATGTATTATCAAGAACATTTTTATTTATTCCCAAACCATGTCTTTGGTACTAGAGGATACTAACTATCCTCTATTTGTTGTATTGCTTGTTTTTTTCTCAATATAAATAAAGCACCCATGTTATGTCGGAAACACGGTTCAGTTGAATGTTTCTCTCTTCCCTAGAGCTTAACATAATGCATAGCTACCAAACCATAACATAAGTATTCCCCAGTACCCGTTCTCTTCTCTATTGGATTTGTCTTAAATTATTTATCTCATATTTGCATTCCATTCACAATTCTTCTATAGTTTCATGTATATAGCCCTAATTCAGTGCTTACAGTGGGCGACACTTATGAAGGGGATGCTCCTACTTATTTAGTTAGGCTACTTTTATATAGATCTTATTCATGTTTGGGTGAGTGCTGGTGTAGCACAAGGGTCGTACACAATAGCCTAATCCATATACTAATCCTAGACCAAAAAAGAAGTGCATATACTTAAATTAACACTTTCGGATATTTGCTTTTTGTTTGTTGCTTCACTAGGCCATATAGAAAGAAGATACATCGAAGTGCCCCATGGTGCAACTTGGGCCGAAGCAACGATGAAAACATCAGACTTCGACACAGCAAGAAGATTTTATGTGGATGCTGTTCAGGTATGAGTTGTGGTTTGAAACTTTGTCAGGTTACAGTACTCTTGTTGACATGTATTCTATCCCAGCTGTGCCCACTGCAAAGACCTTTGAAATGGGAGACTGCTGTAACTTTTCCTTCTCCTGCTGCCAAAAGCTTTGCCTTTAGGGTAGTAAGTGGTCAGACATTGGAACTAGTCATTTCTCAGTTCTGGTCAAGTGGCATAGGGAGTCATGAGACTGCGAGTGTGGATTTTGAGGTAATAGAATTCTTATGAAGATGAATTTTCCCACTCTCTGATATTTGGATAGACTGTGCTGTTTCTTTTTGATAAAAAGAGAAATCTTCTACATTTTGAATTGCATGGCACATGATGATTTTTCCTATTACTTTTGGTAATTGATGCTAGTTAGAAGCATCTCAGTTCTTTTACATTACCTTGCTTGTATTGTGTGATAATGGTTGATATTTTTTCATTTTTCATCTATACAACAAATCAGGAACTTAAAATGTTAAAAGGTGAAGGCCGTCGAAATATCTCCTGAATAAACACGATTTTTCTTCCTCTTGATACAGTAATTTTTTGTTGCCCTTTCATATATTAAAATCTCTGAAGAAAGCATAATTGGATCTTTTTCCATGAATGATCTGTTTGGGCTTCATGTATGATCTCTTTTATAAAGTGGGATATGATGAGTTATTTCATTCTGCATTGAAGATACAAATCTACTGTCTACATAAAATTCCAGGTTGTGTTTCACGGAATAAAAGTCAATCAAGATGTTATACTTGATGGTAGTGACGCACCAGTTAGGATTGACACTGAAACTCTACTGGTATCTGAGGAACTTGCACCTGTGGCAATTCTAAACAAGGTTATCTTTTTAAAGCTACTTCTGTCCTTGTATTTATAATATCCTGTTATGCTATGCTGTTGTTTTGGAATACCAATAAGATTTACCTGTTTCCTAATGTATACTGAACTTTCAGATTAGGGTACCATATCGACCAGTAGATTCTAAGATTATTGCACTTTCAACAGATCGGGACAAACTTCCTTCTGGAAAGCAGATACTGGCATTGACTTTGACGTGAGCTATAACTTTTTTGTGTCATTTGTCTTTAGATAATGTAGATGGCCTTTTCTCAGTATCCAGATTTTGCAGCTACAAGATCAAATTGGAAGATGGAGCTCAAATAAAACCTCACGTACCATTGTTAAATGACCGGATATATGACACTAAATTTGAGTCCCAATTTTACATGATTTCTGACTCGAACAAGGTATATTAATATTCAGTTACCTTCTAAAAAGTATAAATTGTTTATGTTAGATATTCTTTTTCTCATTATTATGAATAATAAGATGCATCTAACTTGGATTCTTATATAAAAATTGAGTTTTAATTTTTGCAAATTTTTGTCTAACTAATTATAATCTACTGATAGTCAGGTTATAAAGTAGTGGGATTTATAACCTATTGGGTGAGAATGCCAGTGTAATCTGTAATTGGCTTTGCCAGATGATATCTGTTTCTTTGGTGTATTCCAACATCTTTTCTATTTTGGTAGCTCTTGAACATGGTTGGAAATACTTTTCTCCAAGGAAATTATCTCATGTTTTTTAGCTACCGGAGAAAGCTGGGAAAAGAATAAAATGTCCATTTATCTAAAATAACATGTACAATATCTGTTTGATATATTTTATATCTCATGCTTTATCTTTTCTGATTATAGCGCATATATTCATGTGGTGATGTCTATCCGAGTTCTTCTAATCTTCCCAAAGGAGAATATACTTTACAGTTTTATTTGAGGTACATGTCTTTTTCGTAGCATAAACCCTGGATGAGAGTGAACACACTTCTTTGTTCGCATTGGAGCTTTCTATAGACCTGATGGCATTACTTGACTGTGTAAATTTTGAAATATATTTTAATTCATTGGTAGCGATTGAATGCTAGTAGTGAACTAATATTGTTAAGAGGACTTGAAAGGTTGATTTATTTATACTTCTAATAAGAAAGCTAGCATAGCGCAAGTAGAATGTTTCTAGATTAATAAAATATTTATGCATAAAAGTTCATTCAACTTGTCCCTTACTGATAGAATACCAGTTGAACAAATAGCATTTAACTTCTCCTTACTCTGTCCTAAATTGTCAACATTACAGTTATTATTGAACATATTCTAATAATACGTAACTGCTATGATATTTATGATTAAACCTATTCTAATAATAAATTAGCCACTCTATTTTCTACCTATTAATGCCAAAATGAGAGTTATCATTACATTTATATCCAATAAAGAATGATTTCTCATGATTGTTCTTATTGGTTCCCATCACTTGCATTCATAATAGTTTATAATTTATTTGTTTCAGGCATGACAATGTGCAGATTTTGGAAAAGATGAGGCATTTGGTGTTATTCATTGAGCGAAATTTGGAAGAGAAGGTATTTTATAATTTCAATTTTAAGTATTTCACAAATGGACAATTGCTGCTGAAGTCTAGAAGAGCTTTTCAACTATGATTGAAGGTTTTTGAAGTAGCTTTGAGAATGTGACTCATGATAAAATTGGGGTCGAGGCACCATAAATCTTATCAAGGGGAGAGTTTTGAAACTATGATTAAATGGTATTTTTACTAGATAATACAATATTACAAACACATGGCAGCTGCATTACACAAATCAGATGATGCTGTTGGGTTAAACATACCCAAATTGAAGAACTTTTTGTCTGGATTCTCGAAGTTTCGTAATTCTCACTTTTGTTTGAAAATAATTTGTAATGGAGTTATAGATGCCTCTATCAGAACGTGCTTCTGCTGTCTATCTGTAAAAAATTACGTATGGTCCACTAAAATTTAGAAGTACTCTTTCTATCTGTTTATTCATTATCTTTTTTATGTTTTGTTTGTTTCTAGGATGTCATTCGGTTAAGCTTTTTCTCTCAACCTGATGGCCCACTGATGGGAAATGGTTCCTTTAAGTCCTCATCTCTAGTTCCAGGGTATGTGAGTAAGTCTGTAGTCTTGGTTTAAATTTCTTGTGTCATTGTGTTGACTTTTGCTTTTTGGCAGTATAAAAGAAGGATTATATATTGGTCCACCACAAAAAGAAAAGCTTCCCAAGGTACATTGCTATTTACTGTCAGCATTTCAGATATTATTGATACTGACACTGTATAACGGCTTTTTTTAAAATTTCTGCAGAATTCTCCACAGGGATCTGTATTGCTAGGGACAATTTCATATGGGAAACTATCATTTGCTGGTCAGGGAGAAAATAAAAATCCTGAAAAGCACCCTGCTTCATATACAATTTCTTATATAGTTCCCCCAAATAAGGTCACTCTCTGCCTTATAAAGTTACTTTCAGATCCCATGCTCATAACTACTATTTGAGCAAGCATTGGACTGTGCTGTAGTTGAATCAACTATTATATAATGTGACTGAAGTTAATGTCTAATTACATGTATTATTTTGAAAGATTGACGAGGACAAGGGAAAAGGTTCTTCCTTATCTTCCAAGAAGACTGTTTCAGAACGCATAAACGAAGAGGTATTATGAAAGTCATACATTAGCAGAAGAGCTTCCTTTGGTTATTTGTTTCCTGTTTTTACATAAGGTTCAATTCATACTCTTTTTGCATAACTTTTCTTAAGGCAATTGTGTTCTGTTCCATATTTGCATTGTTATAAAAATTCATTATTGACATATTGGTAAATGGATGTGAATGAGGATTTCTCAGGTCTCTTGTAGTAGTGAAGTTAACTAATTCACCTTTGATTTGACTGACTATCTTATCACTAAAGTTCATAACCTTTCTTGATTCAAATTATTAAAGGAAAAGAAAAAATAGGGACTCTTGTAGTAGTGAAGTTAACTAATTCACCTTTGATTTGACTGACTATCTTATCACTAAAGTTCATAACCTTTCTTGATTCAAATTATTAAAGGAAAAGAAAAAATAGGGTAAATCCCTTGTGTCTATTGAACACATAGGGTTATGTTTATATAGGAAAAAGAAACATATGGGCTAAGCCCATTACATAAATATGAGATATCTAACAA
>Ga0123341_1001902_pt1 | contig 16506 bp, 19 predicted proteins | sample Turbeapinknodule_FD_89959 | JGI IMG/M metagenome (GOLD analysis project Ga0123341, IMG submission 89959) | Root nodule microbial communities of legume samples collected from Mexico - Turtle bean Mexico pink nodule | ecosystem: Host-associated > Plants > Roots > Nodule | place: Mexico: Nepantla...
CCAATTCTGTTTCTGGAATCTTGTAGCTTTTATTTTCTCTTTCTTCTCCAACAGAATTTGTTTTCTGTTTTGATTCAAAGAAGCAACTTGGACTTTTGCATATTTGGCCCATTCACAAAGGTAAATGCTTCAGATCATTTACCCTAAAAACACAAAATTAACAATAATAGTTAAGGCCTAAATAAACCCAATTATAAGAATATTAGTTAAAACAATGGATTTATTAATTATTATAGTCCAATAATCTATGATTAAGGCTATTAAGTGTGAATAAATATATGCTCATCACTCAGCTTCAATCCATTTGGTGAAGTATTCAATGGCCACAATGAGATACTTCATCTGACGTATCGCCAACGGGAAAGGGCCTAAAATGTCTATTCCCCATCTATGGAAATGCCACAAGCTATAAATTGACCGCAACTCCTCGGTTGCTGCGTGCCACCAATTAGCGTGCTTCTGACATTGCACACAGTGTTGTGCATATTTTACGCAATCCTCCTTCATGATCGGCCAATAATACCCAACTCGGATGACCTTCAATGAGAGAGCTCGTCCTCCTATGTGACTATCGCAAATGCCTTCATGGACCTCGACCATTATGCAGACACACTGATCTCCACATACACATGTGAGGATTGGGTTGGTATAACCGTGACGAAAAAGATTTCCATCTATCAAGGTATACTGCCTTGCATTCCTCTTAACAATTTTGGCCTTCATGGGCTCTACAGGAAGTAACCCATCAATGAGGTAACGCTTGTAAGGTGTTATCCAAGTCTCTGTGGTGTTAACCCGTAAAACTTCAAGAAACTCATTCCCCAATAACCCGTAGGTGGTTATTCTTAGGACTTTCAGGGTTTCTTGAATCATCAATCGATGTTTTCTCCCTTTTCCTGAGCTGACCCCTAAGACCTCCACATGTCGACTTCGGTCGATCCTCCTTGAACTGTCCTGGGTGACTTTAATGTCTCCTGAATCACTAACCTCTGCCGACCTCCCTTCCCTAAACTAGCTAGCTTAGACAACATGTCTGCTTGGGAGTTTTGCTCTCTAGGAACATGAACAAGATCAAACATAGAGAAAGCTGGTCTCAAGATCTACACGTACCTGAGGTATGAAGCTAGCTATGGGTCTTTGGCCTAATACTCGTCTATGACTTGCCCGGTGATAAGCAATGAGTCACTATTTACTAGCAAGCTTCGAGCTCTCAACTCCTTGGCTAGCAACATCTTAGCTATCAAGGTCTCGTACTCGGCTTGATTGTTACTTGCTTTAAATGCAAACCTGAGGGCTTGCTCGATTAAAAGCCCTATCGGCCCTTCCAAGATGACCCCAACTCCACTCCCTTGTTGATTGGAGGATCTATCTACTGAAAGGACCCAACGGAAGTCATTTGGATCGGGTTGGGAGTCCTCAAACGAAAGTTCTACCATGAAATCGGCGTATACCTGACCCTTAATCGGCCCCCGTGGTTTATACTGTATGTCAAAATCGAATAACTCCACTGCCGAACGGACCATCCAACCTACTATATCAGGCTTTTGAAGGACCTTGTGAAGGGGCAGATCGGTCATCACAATCACGGTGAAACTCTGAAAGTAGTGGCGAAGTCGTCGAGATGTAAACACCACGGCTAAGGCGACTTTCTCGATGGATGGATACCGAGTTTCAGTCCCTATAGTACCTTACTCACAAAATAGACTGGCTTTTAGACCTTATCCTGATCTTGTAAAATGACTGAGTAGATTGCCTGATCCGTAATCACAAAATAAAGACGAATAAGGGTACATGGGATTGGCTTACCAAGAACAGGGGGACTGGCCAAGTACTCTTTCAACTTGGTGAAAGCTTCCTTGCATTCACTAGTCCACACAAAACAATTGTTCTTCTTAAGACATTGGAACTAGTGGTACCCCTTGTCTCCACTGGCCGACAAGAAACGAGAGATGGCGGTCATGTGCCCGGTGAGCTGTTGTACCTCCCTCGTATTGGTTGGGCTCCTCATCCCTATGATTGTTGTGCATTTGTCGGGGTTCGCCTCAATGTCCCTTTCAGTTAATAGAAAGCCAAGGAATTTCCTTGCTTCTACCTCGAACACACACTTATCTAGATTAAGCTTTAAGTTGTACTTTGTTATTGTTGTGAGTAGCTCTTCCAAATCAACAACATGTTGATCCTTCCTTTCCGACATGACGATCATGTCATCTACATACACCTGCACGTTTCGCTCGAGCATTGGGGCGGGGATCCGATCCATCAGCCTTTGATAGGTTGTGCTAGCATTTTTAAGGCCAAAAGGCATGACCTTGTAGCAGTAATTGGCGACCTCGGTCATAAAGGTTGTCTTACTCTCGTCCTTCGGGTGCATACCACTCTGGTTATACCCCGAGAACGCATCCAGAAAGCTTAATAACCGACAACCTGAGGCATTGTCAACCAAGGAGTCTATGCTCAGTAGTGGGTAAGAATCCTTGGGATAAGCCTTGTTCAAATAAGTAAAGTTGACACACATCCTCCACTTCTCATTGGCCTTCTTTATCAACATAACATTTCCTAACCTGTTTAGAGAAGGTCGCCCCAAAAGCAAGTTGTAAGCAAAAGACACATTAACAACGATGTACATGATGGTAATCGTCCTGGCCGCACTTTCATCGGAGAAGGTTGTTCTTAGCTCAACGTACCCTCGTACTTCTACCTGATCTCCAACGAAGTCGACCAAACACCCATCGTATGGCCTCAATTGGTCTGGGGATAACTGCAAGTTGGTGAACGTTCCCCCAAACATCACATCAGCTGAGATCCTCTGATCAACCAAGACTTTGTGCACCTTTCGCGCTACAGTGACAACATATATCATCACCGGATCATCCTCGTGAGGAACCACGTCTTCCAGGTCGGAACTCGTGAAATAGAGAGTAGGCTCCAGAGGATGATCAAGTCTCTTCGTATCCAAGGACATCACTGTTCGCGCGTATCGTTTATGTTTGGAGCCGAACTTCCTCCTTCAGAAAATCCTCCCGAGATGGTGTTCAGCTCTCCGTGGACCAGTGTCTCATGTGTGTTGGTCCCTAATAACAACCTCTCCCCTTGATTCTTCTTGGTTAAACTCGAGATACTCCTAAAAGAACCCTTCCTTGACTAGGCTAGCCAGTTGATGACCCAAGACTATGCATCGTTCGACGTTGTGCCCAAATGCTCTGTGGAACTCGCACCAAGCATCTCTTCGCGATCCCAAACTCCGATCCGTCTTCTGGGGAAAATTTAGCTTGTCTGCTACCCCTGACATACTTAGGAGCTCTTTATAGGATACTCAGAATTTGGGCCAAGTTGTTGACTCTTCCCTAACCTTCACATTGAGTTCATCTTTCTTGGCTACGTATGGTACGTACCTCGAGTTCGTTTTCTCCTCGACAGAGGTTTCGTTTACCCGTAGGGGTCGATCTTGGTTGCTCTCCTTAGGCCTAGATTACCATGAGCGCGAGCTGCCGTTCTTCCTGAGTACGACCTCTAGGCGTTAGCTCGTTCACGTGCCTCGGAAAATGTCTCCATTGGATTCCTGATTAACGAATCACTGAACGATCCTGCTGCCATCCCTTGTTCAAAGGTGGCGATCATCATCTCCTCATCATGTGTTTGAAGTATTACCGTGAACGCGCATAACTTATTCAGATAATTTTTTATTGCCTCTCCCTTCCTTTGTCTGACACTGAAATGTCGTACAACCTCAAAGGTTTGACCTTGTTGACCGAGAACTGTTCTCTAAACATCCTAAAGAACTGAGGGAAAAAGGTGATTTGACCATCCGAGATCCCACTAAACCATTGTAGAGTTGTGCCTGTAAAAGTGCCCATGAACATCTTACATCGAATGACATCTGATCCTCTAAAGATGATCATTTGAGCATTGAATGCTGTGAGATGATTTTCAGGGTGCTCTACTCCCGTGAAAAAGGCAATTTTAGGTGTGATATAGTGAGGTGGCATGGGCTCATCCATAATTTCTTGCGAGAATGGCTTGGGATTATCTCTCGATAACGAGTTCAGAGATTGTTCCCTGGTGGAACATCGGTCTTGCTGATGCAGGCTCTCCCGCAATTCCTCATTGGTTTTGCGCAACTCCTCATTTGTTTGCGTGTGTTCCTCTATAGCTATTTGAGAGGCCTCGATTTCTGCCATCAGACAATCTTGCAGGAGCTCTTGCTTAGCTCGAGCTCCTGCTCGGCATTGGCTTCTTCTTGGATTCGCTTTTGCTCTCTTTGATATTCTTCGTTTGCGTCTTGGAAGGCCCTCATGACCTCCATTAGTTACTGTACGCGGGGGCATCGCTTCCTTCGGATCCCAGCAGGCCTTGCCTTGTGTTTCTCATCATGTTAGAAGGCTCAATCGCAAATGTGGATAAGATCAAGTTTTATTAGGCCCCACGGTGGGCGCCAAATGTTCTCGCCGGATGACGTTGGACAGATTGAATGGGCATGCTCCTCTTCTGATTTGTCTCCAATTGGTGCTCTGAGATGCTGTTCCACTGGGATAAAGGGGGCTATACTTGTTGATCACATTCCGACGATCAAGTCGGTGAGAGCATTCAAAAATATCAAATCAGTTTCAGTCTCAAGTATTTAGAAACAATGTATCTTTACTAGGAGTCTCAAACCCCTTTTATAAATATCCCTTCAATGGTTTTCTCCAATCTCAATAGAGCGAGATTTGAACAAGGAGAATATAATCTCAACATAAAAACATATAATCGTAAAAGAAAAACATATTGCTTACGTGCACCTTTATTCTCGGGTGTTTAACAACAATAAAACATTTTGTTCACATGCACCTTTATTCTAGGGTGCTAACTACTTTATTCTCAACAACTTTTATTGGTATTTAATTAGCATATGTATCACAAACAATTAGAATATTCCTTCTATATTAATTATCTTTTCAAGCTGTCTTCCAACATCTGGACTGAGTTCATGGCCCACCCTTTAGACCCATACTTATCCAAAAATCGAGTTGATCTAAACGTTTGGACCGAGGTCCCAAATTCTCTTACCAATACAATAAGGGAGAACTCAACCTATGTCATGATAAATAATAACAAAATGTTTTACATTAATTTCTATAATTCACACACAAGTTGACGTGTGATTTTCTTAAATTTTTTTAACGTATATTTGTACATATTTTATCAAATCATTAGAGATTTTTTTGAATATTTTTAATAGATGATTTATTGTGAATAATTTTCAAAGTAATTTTTAAACGTGTGATTTTCTTAAACATTTTTGTAAAATATATTTGTACATATTTTTTCAAATCATTAGAGATCTTTCTGAATATTTTTAATAAATGATTTATCGTGAATAATTTTCAAAGTAATTTTTAAACTCTATTTAACTTTTTTAGAGTTGATATTTTATTTTCATGTATTTAATATAAGAAAAATATGATATTTTACCTTTAAGAAAACGTTTGGAAGTTCTTAGAAGATGAAATGGAAAAAAAATATTATATTATTAAAAGACAGTAAATTTAAGAAATGAAAAAGAAAATTTATTTAAAACTTAACGGACTACATATATTTAAAGCTGAATTTGTTTATTAGAAAGTAAACATCGTGAGAGTTTGCGTGTTGTTTTTGAGAAATCAACAAATGAATGACATTAACTTTTCAATATTTTTATTGACTGAAACATTAATTATTCATTATAATAATAATAATTGTTGTAAGGTAATAAAATAATAATAAGGTGGTGGGAAGAGAGGTTGAAGGGAAAAGAAAAGAAAAGAAAGGAAAGCAGTGAGGGAGAGAAGGATGGGTAAGAGGGAAGTGGCGTTGTTGTTTGAGATGCGAGCCTATTCCGGTAGAAAGGGAACCTTCTCCGTACTTCTTCTCTTTCTCCTTTTGATTCTAATTCTTCCCATCATTTAAAGTTTTCTTCTTCCTTCTCACTTTCTCTTCTCTCCTTCTTCTTCTTTAGGGTTTCTGTTCTAAGACTTCGCCTTTCAGTTCTAAACACACAGATAAACTCGTTTCCAATTAAGGGTCTTGCTGCTTTTCATGGGGGGTAAATGCTTGAATCGGTTCCTCAGTGCATTTTGGGTGATTTAGGGATCGGTTAGCTTTGTTGGGTCTCATTAGCATTTCAAAGTTTCGTGCTTTTCCTGTTTTCCTGGGTTTGGAGACAGATTCTCGTACTTGGTTTGTGGTATTTGAAATAGAAACATCGTTGCTCCGTGGGTCTTGTGGTTCTTTTGGTAGGATTTTTATATTTCGGTGTAAATATTGTTTGATTGGTGAATCCTAGATTCTCGTCGTTATAGTGTTGCCTCCTCCTTTGATATTATTTGATTCCCTGGAGGATTTGCAAAATTAAAACAGCAAAAAAAAGAAGTTATTTTTAATTTGATTTTAAAAAAATACAGTCACCCCCCTAATTTTATCGTGGGTTTACCAATACTCCTCACTTGATTTTTTAATTTTAGACAATTTTAGTGATCAGTATTCCGGTGCCAAAAGGATTTTGCTTTTTGTTTTTTTTTTGGTCTTGTGAAAGAAAATCCCTATACTGAAGGGGAAAGTAAAATCCCTATACTGAAGGGGAAAGTAGAGTTCTGTTGTTTTTGTTTTGAGGCAGTGGTTGAGTTCTTTGTTGGGTCATTCATCTTATATGGGAATACCTGATAGCTCACTATTAGATCTAGAAAAAGTAAGGTCTTGGGTTTCTTGGGGAGAAAGTGATTTGTGTTATTTGTCTGAGAAATTTGATATGCACCATAGCGGAAGCAAAATGTGTTGTGTGTGCAATAGGAATTTCACTGAGATGACTCAGCAGCACAGATACAATTGCAAAAGCTGTGGCCGTTGGTTCTGTGGGAAATGCATCGGGGTTTGTGATCTCCCAAATCTTGAATCTGAGAACATGGGATTCAAGGAAACTATTCGTTCCTGCAAGTTTTGTTTAGATGCCTATAGGAGGATGTGTTACGAGGGCCAGAGGAAGTGTAGTGAGAAAGTGCACCCTTCTGTCTCTCCTCAAGAGAGTCCAAGACAAAGTCCTGAGCCACCTTCTCCATGCTTTAGTGTTGAAAGTGATAAGATCAGTTCTCCTCTGAATGCTGAATTGAATCTGGGATCTCACTTTGAACGCTGTTTTCATGACCATGATTATGGGTATTATCCTTGTTCTGAAGTCAACAAGAGTTTGACTTCATCTGGTACTCACCCTTCGTCGCTATCTACTCATCCGTCTACCTTCAGGTAATCATATATTTCTATCTTTATTACAGAAAGTTATAAGTTTTGGTTTTACATTATTTGGAAGTTCATTTATAAGTTATTATTTATCTGATATCTCAACATAATGATGTTTCATGATCTATGACTATTGCAATTAAACATTTGATTGACATTTTAATTGATGAATAAGATATATGTTCTCACATATATGGTTTCTTGTCCTTGAATTTAAGAACAAATGATCTCTTACGTTTGAAACTCCAAATGACTTGCACAATTTAAGTAGCCCTTCACCATTATTCCTATGTGTTTGATATGTGTTGTGTATAAATGTAGGAGTGACGAAGAGGGGATGGAGGATTCTGGGAAGGACTTTCTCAGCCAATCACGTACATATTGTGATAATTATTCAGATATAGATTCAAGTAGCTTTAGTGCTAGACATGACACTTACAACTATAATTCTGTGGGGTCAAGTCCTTCAGATAGCCCTTCTAGGATTGGTTTTACTTCTAGTTGGGCTGGGCTTCCTGTACGGAAAGATCAGGAGAAAAGCCCCGTCCCTCAGAATGATGGTCCCTTTAGTCAACAAAGTATGGCTGTTTTAAGAAAGCCTGAACAAGGGACCGAGGATGCATATACTACTGCTTATTTTTCAGATGACTTGTCTATTTTCCGGAAGAATGAGACTTTGCAGAGGCCATTGGATTTTGAAAACAATAATGATATATGGTTTCCCCCACCACCTGATGATGAAAATGATGATGCAGAAGGAAATTTCTTTGCATATGATGATGAGGATGATGATATTGGTGACTCAGGGGCCATGTTCTCATCCAGTAGCAGTCTATCTAATATGTTTCCTGGAAAGGAGAAACATAATGATGGAAACAAGGAACCTTTAAGAGCTGTCATTGAAGGGCATTTTAGAGCTCTTGTTTCGCAGCTTTTACAAGGAGAGGGAATTAATGTTGGTAAGGAAAATGATTCTGAGGACTGGCTTGACATAGTTGCAACGGTAGCTTGGCAGGCTGCTAACTTTGTGAGGCCAGATACGAGCAAAGGTGGCAGTATGGATCCTGGTGATTATGTAAAGGTCAAATGTATAGCCTCTGGAAGCCCAAGTGAGAGGTAATTTTTTTATGAATTTGCCTACATACCTTATATATCGAGGCCTTGTTCCTTGGTGCTTCTATGGGATTCTCCAATCAACATTAAATTATGATTTTTTTTTGTTTTGCAGCACCCTTATCAAAGGTGTAGTTTGTACAAAAAATATTAAGCACAAGCGCATGACCTCTCAATACAAAAATCCTAGACTACTCCTTTTAGGAGGAGCTCTGGAATATCAGAAAGTTCCAAATCAATTGGCTTCCTTTGATACATTGTTACAGCAGGTGCCTTCATGACTCATGAGTTTTGTGTCTTCCAGTTATGGCTTTTTATATTTGGAAAAAAGTTCTGATTTGTAAATGCTGGCAGGAAAATGATCATTTGAAGATGATCATTTCAAAAATTGAGGCTCTTCGACCAAATGTTTTGCTTGTAGAAAAAACTGTAGCTTCGTGTGCCCAGGAATATTTGCTTGCGAAGGAAATCTCCTTGGTGTTAAATGTCAAAAAGCCTTTGATGGAGCGTATAGCTCGATGCACTGGTGCTCTTATCACTCCATCAGTGGATAATTTATCTAAAGCACGACTGGGACACTGTGAGTTGTTCCGGTTAGACAGACTGGTGGAAGATCATGAGACTGCTAATCAGTTAAACAAGAAGCCATCCAAAACATTAATGTTTTTTGAAGGTTGTCCACGGCGATTGGGTTGCACGGTATTCCTTTTATTTTCTTCCATGCTTTCTTTTACATGTTTCTTTTTACGTATGATGTGGATATGAATGTGCTATGGTGTCTGTTTCTGATTTTGATTTTCATTACAGGTCTTGCTGAAGGGCACATGTCGGGAAGAACTAAAGAAAATTAAGCATGTTGTGCAATTTGCAGTTTTTGCGGCCTACCACTTATCTCTTGAGACCTCATTCCTTGCTGATGAGGGTGCTTCCCTACCTAAAATGATAGTAAAATACTCTACTGACATGCCTGAGAGTGCAACTGCTGACACTGATATTTCTATGATACCTAACACCTTTTCTACAACCATGCCCCAATCAGAGCCTGACGAGGCTTCTAGAGTAAAGGACATTGTTGGCATTGGTTTAAAGCTTGAAAATTTGGGATCTGTGCCGGAGCATCTTGATGATCTTAGTTGCCATTCATATCCAGATACCATGGCAGATTATAGATCTGAGAGTGTACTCTCTGATTCATGCTATAATAATTTAACTTCTAATTTGACTGTAGATTCTGATTATATACATCCGAGCAATGAATCAGACGGGGACACTATTTTTAGTACAAGAGAACTTTTGCAATCAGGTTTGCTTGAAACCATGGTTCAAGAGGAGAGGGAGTGTGGTGAAGTTGTCGACTCAACAAAAGACAAGACTAACGAGGATGAGCTTTCTGGTGAATACTTTTCTGCCACTGATGGTCATCAGAGCATATTGGTATACTTTTCAAGTCATTGTGTTTCAAAAGGAACTGTATGTGAACGTACCAGGTTGCTGCGCATAAAATTTTATGGCTCTTTCGATAAGCCTCTTGGAAGATATCTTCGTGATGATTTGTTTGATCAGGTGTGTAGATTTTATTTGTGTTTGCGGGTACTAGTTAAGTCTGAAGTGAAATGACATGAACTGCTTTTTCCAGGCATGCTGCTGTCAGTCTTGTAAAGAGCCAGCAGAGGCTCATGTCCTTTGTTTTACTCACCAGCAAGGAAATCTCACAATCAATGTTAAGCGCCTTCCCTCTGTGAAGTTACCAGGGGAAAGAGACGGCAAGATCTGGATGTGGCACCGGTGTCTGAGGTGTCCATTTGAGGATGGAGTTCCACCAGCAACTCGGAGAGTTGTCATGTCAGATGCGGCTTGGGGATTATCTTTTGGAAAGTTCTTGGAGCTTAGCTTTTCAAACCATGCAACTGCAAATCGAGTTGCAACCTGTGGACATTCTTTGCAGAGGGATTGCCTTCGTTATTATGGGTAAGTCATCTAACCAAGGAATCACCAATCAATTATTTTATGTAATTTATGTTGGTTACCAATACTTGAAAGGTGACAAACAACTTGATGTATAACAGGTTTGGGAGCATGGTTGCTTTCTTCCGGTATTCTCCTATTGATATTCTTTCTGTCCATCTACCTCCATCTGTGTTGGAATTTGGCCACATCCGAGAGGAGTGGATTGGAAAGGAGGCTGAAGAGGTGATATATGAAAGCAACTGTTAATATTTGCTTTGGTATTTTAAATGTAGTTCTGAATATATATATATATATATATATATATATATTTATATATGTGTGTCTGTGTGTGTGCGCTCTCATGTGTGTGTATATATGGATGTTTATTATAGAGTAGCTTTAAATTTTAGTTTATCTGCTCCATTGCATAAAAATTTAACTTCACCTTCCTTGTTCTTTTTTGCAGCTTTTTATTAAAGTGGAAACGTTGTATGGGGAGATATCCAATGTGCTTGGACGTCTGGAAACAAAGATTGTATCTCCTAGTCCTGGAAGTGAATCATCAGATACATGTGACATTCAAAACCACATACTGGATCTGAAAGATATGCTTCGAAGAGAAAGAACTGATTATCATGTGAGCAAACTAATTTTATATATTCTGTCCATCTTATGCATCATTGTTGTCTAATGGTACTTGGTCTTGTGGAACCTCGTTAGGTGCAAGTGTTTGTATGTTCATTCTTATATTTTTCTTTTGAATATCATTGTATGTATTTTCCTTTAATTTTCTCCCTCTTTTCTCATGCATTTGTATGTAGTGTTTGCTACAGTCAGGCATAGTGACCCCACAACCTGGGAAGATGGCGTTAGACATTCTGGAGCTAAATCGCTTGAGGCGATCTCTTCTTATTGGTTCACATGTTTGGGATCACCGACTATATTCATTGGACTCTCTCATTAAAAGAAGTTTTAGCTCCAAGGTTAAACAGGAAAATGAACTTTGTGCAGATTTTAAGGAATTAACAGTCGATTCATTTCACAAGGATCAGAATATTGACTGTGGACCGGAGCAAAATAGTACCCGTCTTTCAAAGTTGCATGAGTCTCACAAAAGTCACATGCTTGCAGAACCAGATGACACAGTTGAACCTTGTGCTTCAGGATCATTAACATGTTATATTGAGGGAGAGAAAGTACATTCAGATGGTGAACTTAACAAAACATTTTCCGAGTGTTTCTCACCAAATGAGTCCAATCTTTCTGAGAAAATAGACTCTGCATGGACTGGAACTGATCAACCTCAAGCCAATGCTGTCCCTGCTGGAAGTATTCAGCCGTGTAATCAACATGATAGCCCTCCGTTAAGACGGTTGACACAGCCAATGAGAGTTCATTCTTTTGATTCAGCAGTAAGAGTCCAAGAAAGAATCAGAAAAGTCTTGCCCTCATCTTTACATTTATCAACACTTAGATCCTTTCATGCTTCTGGAGATTACGGTAATATGGTCAGAGACCCTGTCTCTAACATATTGCAATCTTACGTTCAAATGTTGCCATGGGAGACACAGAAACTAAATCTGATCCTGAGCTCCACTCCAACATTCATATCCTCTGTGTCTGGCATAGCTGAAGGGGCTCGATTGCTGCTTTCCCAAACTTATCACGGTGATAGAGTTATTGCTGTCTATGACAATGATTACTCTAGCGTAATATCCTATGCCCTTAGTTCCAAGGAATATGAAGATTGGGTGTCTGGAAAGTCAGATCTGCCTGAGAGTAGCTGGATTGCTCGTGAGAGAAGCAAAGAAGATTTAGCTACTTCCAGCTTTTCGGCATGGGGTACTCTGGACTTGGATTATATCAATTATGGTAGTAGTTATGGGCCTGAAGATGTTCCATCTTCTGCTGGCTCTCTTCTCCGGGACTCCAAAAAGTCCGTACACTTGCAAATTTCCTTTGGTGATGATTCTGTGGGAGCTGGAGGTAAAGTGAACTTTTCTGTCACTTGTTATTTTGCTAAGCAGTTTGAATCACTTAGAAAAAAGTGCTGCCCTAGTGAGGTTGATTTTGTGCGATCCATGAGCCGTTGCCGGAGATGGAGTGCACAAGGAGGGAAAAGTAATGTATATTTTGCCAAGTCATTGGATGAGAGGTTTATTATTAAACAAGTGACGAAGACAGAACTTGAGTCCTTTGTAGAATTTGCACCTCAGTATTTCAAATACCTGATGGATGCCCTGAACTCCGGGGGCCCAACTTGCCTAGCCAAAATTCTTGGTATTTATCAGGTGAGAGAACTTATTATTAGGCATTGTATACAAGTAGTACCACACCAGTGAATGGATGTAAAATTTATTGTTTATGTTTCTTGTTTCGGTGGCAGGTCACTGTCAAATATCCAAAAGGTGGCAAGGAAACAAAAATAGATCTGATGGTAATGGAGAATCTGTTTTACAAGAGGAATATATCCAGGGTATACGATCTCAAGGGCTCAGAAAGATCTAGGTATAATCCAGACACAACTGGTACAAACAAAGTGATGCTGGACATGAATTTGTTAGAATCCTTGAGAACAAAACCAATATTTCTTGGGAGTAGGGCCAAGAGAAAACTGGAAAGAGCTGTATGGAATGACACATCCTTTTTGGCGGTAAGCTTTATTTTGGCTTCCAAACAGCCCTTGAATGGTTAAAAGTTTCATATAGCATTTTAAAATGTATTTATATAGGATTAAAAGCTGTAGCATATAGCATGTGGGGTTGCCTTGAACCATGCATGCAACATGCAATGATTTAACCAGTAATTTCTTGGTTTTACTTTACCTAGCCATTGCCCTTATTCAAGTGTAGCAAGGTTTATTACTCACTGTACATTCTTGTGTGGTTCAGTCTGTTGATGTTATGGACTACTCTTTGCTGGTTGGGGTGGATGATGAGCGGAAGGAGTTGGTTTTGGGGATCATTGATTTCATGAGACAATACACATGGGACAAACATTTGGAGACATGGGTGAAGGCTTCTGGGATTCTTGGGGGTCCAAGGAATGCTGCCCCCACAATAGTTTCTCCTAAACAATACAAGAAAAGATTCAGGAAGGCCATGACCACCTACTTTCTCACCTTACCTCTTGAAAATGTATAATTACATATTCTTTTCCCAACAACACACGTGTCAAATGTACATGTTAGCCAAGTATCCATATTGGATACTTCTCCGAGGTTTTGGAATACTTCCTTGCTGTAATTTGCCTTTTCTCCCTCAATCTATTGTTCTAAATCACAGTATTACAATAATTTTGATAAATGAATGTTTTAGTACGTTCATTATGATCACCAATTACTTGCTTTCTTTGCCTCTTTAGTTTGCCTTCAGATCAAAACGGACGAGGGTTACTAGTTCTGTTATTGAAAATAGTTCTGCATATTATATTGGGAATATTAAAAAGTTTAAATTTTGTAGTTAATTGAGTTATCTTAATAACCATCTTTTCACCCCTGTGAAGGGTCGCAGGTGTACACAAATGTTTTTAAGTAAAGTAGGAAACTCTTCCATCACTTGTGCTATTGATGTTTGAACAAACTGGTCTACAAAGATGTGTTTATTTTTAAATTTGAATAACTAAGATCATTAGGTTTTTGAAGTAAATTGATAATGGATTTACTTTTAACCAATAATAATATTAATAAATATTGTAACAGTTAAAAAATTTGACATGTTTTGGTTTCGCTCAAATTGTTTTTCATGTTTTCATTCATTGCCGCCTATGCTACACGTTAGTGGAGAATATTACTATTTTCTACTAATTTATTCGGATTTATTTTTATTTTATTTTGTTAAACTTGTAAAAATTTAGTTGATAATAAAGGTATATTCAAAATTCAAAGATTGTATTAAATTCGTCTAATTTGAAATAATTGACCTGATAAAGCAAGAACATGTTAAAAGAATTCAATAATAAATTTTTATAAATAAAATAAAGATTCATTTTGAGGTTTGTGTGCGTGCGTGCGTGGATTTGGGCGTTCTTTGAATGTTTGATATATATACCATTCTGCTTACGGAAGCTTTGACGTTTACGAGAATAGTTGTTCAATTTTATTTTATATTTTTTCACATGCTTCAATCAGAAAGTTAGATGAAATTGCTTCGTAAAAGAGATAATCGACTTTTCTACATGTGCAGGCGTAAACCCTCACTACAAATTGTAGTCTACAATAACTTCTACCTGAAGTCGTACATTTTGGACTACACTTTTTTTATATCATAAACCTCTTAGCTAATGAATAAACTAGCATGTTATAAATTCTTAAAACGAATTACGAGCGGCTTCAAAACCAAGCATAACTTGAAAAAGAAATTAAACAAATAGCAATAGAACAAACACAATGATTTTAGACTAATACCAATCTTCAAGTGCAACATCAATAACTTTTTCAGCAACAATAAACTAACCTAGTCAAGGAAAGTTGGCTCGCTCATTTTACTTCCATGACAAACACAAAACTTGAGTTCTAATTCAAGAATATTCGATCATGGCCTTGGATTGGGACAACAATTCCTTTACCCCAAAGTTTCTCCATCAAAAAAACAAAATTGGAATTGTTCGATTACAACGAAAAAGTATGTTTCTTTGTTCGTAAATAGTGAAAGACATAAGAAATATTCAAGAGATTTAATCTTTTTAGTTTTTTTTTTCAAAAACAAAAAATATTTTTGTAGCCTAACTCAACCCCATAAAACCGGCTCAATGAGGTGAGGATTGCACCCACTTATATACCGATGGCGGGTGGCCTGATAAACCCAACAAATACTCACTAGTGTAGGCTCGGATACCATGTTAAGAAGTGGGCTTTAAGCCTAACTCAACCCCATAAAACCGGCTCAATGAGGTGAGGATTGCAACCACTTATATACTATGAAAGACTCTAATCTCTAGTCGACGTGAGATTTCCAACAGTAACATCATTAATTTCCTTCTAAAGTTCCTCATTTCTTTGGAATGAATCAGGGTATGTTAGGAAACCTCTAAAAAGTGTTGTTGAAGGAACCTTTTCCATATTCAAATGCTAAAACATAAAAGGAAGGAAGGGTCGTCTCTTGGATAATTTTCCTATAAATTAATTTTTTCTTAACAAATAAATATTATATAATATATAACAAATAAGTGAAAACAATGTTGGTTTTAAACGTATCACATAAAAATCTCACAATGTGACGTCTTTGACTCCAAAAGATGGAAGAATCACAGTATTTGCTCCCAATCTAAAATTCCACCCAAATAAGGTTATGTCACATGTCTATATTACATAATATCAGAAATATTAAATAACCTGCCTCCACAATTGGCTCTAGCTTTATAACAACAAAATTTTCACCTAATTGCAGCAAATTTATTGTAATGAAAGCAAATACTTCAAAATTCTATAAAAAAACAACGGAGAACAAAATTTTCAAAAAGCTTATCCTAGTGTAGTATAGGACTAATCTCGGTGAAATCCCTAAAGACGCATATTGTATATTTTCGTTGCTTCATATTCTCCTTAAATAAATCAACATTAAAGGAAGATTTGAATGGAAAAATTGCATCAAACATAAACATGAAGACAATGAACAATAAATGAAGACAAAAAACAGACTATGTGAAAAACGAAAGATCAAAATTGAAAATAACTGGAATTGAGGAAAATGACTCTACGAAAACTTTAAAAATTGGACTTGAAAACTAATGACAATAAAAAATTGGGATTAAAATTAAAAGAAAAAAAAATTGCAGCAAAGGAAGAAAAAAAAAATAGAGCATGTTTTAGACAATGAAATTAAAACTATGCTAGACTATTAAAGCAATGTGTATAAGAAAATGATAAAAAATGGTAAGAAGAAGACATGTTTCGTATTTTCTTATGTGTATATAGAGAGAGTTTCTCTCTCCCAAATTACCATCTAATTATGTAGGATACTAATAATGAGATTCTATAATTATTAAATTAATTGCATATAATTGGGTACAATATCGTCAAATATTGCATATAATAATTGCATATAATTTGATAATTATTATTTCCTTAATAATCCTCTCAAGTTGGTAGGTGAAGATCAAGAACCCCCAACTTGTGTCGTAGCGTCAAAAATCGTTCCTTGCCCAATGCCTTCGTAAAAATATCTGCGAGCTGATACTGTGTCGGTACATATGAAGGAC
>Ga0123341_1001906_pt1 | contig 16490 bp, 9 predicted proteins | sample Turbeapinknodule_FD_89959 | JGI IMG/M metagenome (GOLD analysis project Ga0123341, IMG submission 89959) | Root nodule microbial communities of legume samples collected from Mexico - Turtle bean Mexico pink nodule | ecosystem: Host-associated > Plants > Roots > Nodule | place: Mexico: Nepantla...
AAAATATATTTAACCTTACTCATAATTGATAATTTTTTACAATACATTACAGTTATTTTTTTTTTAATAAAAGATCATTAAGAGTAACACTCAATATATCCTTTCTTTGTTAAGGTAGAAAACGGTTTTTATTATCAATCGAATAAGCGTTTTTTATCATTAAATAAAGAAATTAAAGGTTATAAATAGTAAGATAACTTTAGTAATTGGTAACATTATTTTATAGATTTAATAAAATCAAGTAAGTAATTGTTTCTATTATTGATATGCATAATTATATTAGAAGTGACTAGTTTTAATAATTGGGGAAGGAATAATAAACGAGGTTAATATTTGATTAAATAAACAAAACAAATTTCCTTTTAAAATTGTAGAAAAAAAAGCTGTGTAGTCTTGGGATTTTCAAACTACAAGTATAAGTAGTGTTGGTCTTAGGTTGTTGGGAGAGAGAAACAGCATCAGTGTTAAAAAGTATACTGTTCGAGAGAAAGACCATCTTCTCCTTTCTATCTTCAGCAGCGTGTAAGAATTTTTCTTCTCTTTAACTTCTTTCCATCTATGCTTGTGCCTTTCTCCATTTCTCCATTTTAAGCCTTAGTTATCTGAATTTTTCTTGGGTTTTTAGTCTTGAACAAATCTTTTTCCCTTTTTGTGTGTTGTATTGTATGAATAATATTATGGCAATGGGGTGTACTTGGTTTTTCTGTGGGCAGCGAAGAGGCAGTGATGAGTTCAAGTACCAAAACGTTTACCTTTGAGGAGGTGGCTAAGCACAATCACAGGAAGGATTGTTGGATTATAGTCAAAGGGAAGGTCAGTTTTTGTGATCTGGATTCTGTTTATTTTATCATTTGATTCTAGATCTGTTTTCATTAGTTCGATCTTTTATTTTTCCTTGGATGAATCTGATGTGTGAATAATCTATGGATGAATGTTTAGGACTTTATCTTACTTGATTTGACTGATCCTGGGGAGTTTCCTAATTTTCCTCATACAGAGGGTTCGGTTTATTGAAAAACAAAAACTGGCTATGGTTTTGAACAAAAACCGTTGATTCAATCCCTGTTGTGCTTGGCATTTAGATTTTAGAATTTTGATATAAAAGTAATCAAAATTCTTTCATTTCATCAATTAAATCCCTAACCATGGTTTGTACAACAGTAATTTATGCTTCCTACAATAATAAACAGGGATTCTCATACAAGGATTCTGAACACCTTATGATAACTGATAATAGCTCTTACTGATTAACCAGATTAATTTAGCATACTCATCATGGGAAACCCAAAAGCCCAACACAATGCAAATGGGTTAAGTGTTTATACTAGCTCAATAATAAAACAAATCTCTTGTGGGAAAATGGCTAAAATGTTTGATTAATTGAAGAGTTGCATTGTGATTGCTGAAATCATGTAAAATTGTGGGAAAATGCTTGATGTGGCTGCAACTGTGGTAGTGAAGAGTGCTTAGAGCATCTCTTACCCAGAACCACAAAATAGTTAAGCATAATTTTGTGAATCCTACATTGCCATCTAGGATGCTAAGAACTTTTTTGTTTTGTCTTTTCTCTCCAGTGTTAAGAACTCATTTGAAGTTCTTCATCTACCTCATCTCCTTCCCTTTCTCTTTCACAGCTCTCACATCTCCTTCCCTTTCACTGTTCTTCAGAGTTCTTGGTCAAGAACAATTGTTCCAGTGTGGAGAACTTTCATCTACTCCAACCATAGTTCTTCTAAGAACAATTCTTAGGTTGAAGAACCCAACAATAAAGATGGTCTTAGGGGGTTAAAACTACTCTTCTGGACTCAAACACTATAAGCATATATAACTAGTCTAGATTCAATGTTATAAGATTTTTTTAATGATGCAAATTCTTTCCTTGTGAAATTCATTGAAAGATGGATAAATCAAAGGGCTCGCAGTGGGAATATGGAATTTAATGATTTAGAAAGTTGTTTGGGCATAATTAAAAGACATTTATACTATTTGTAAAATTGGATTGTCTTTTATTTATTTTCCCATTTTGGCTTTATAGCATCTGCAAAAACACAACTATGTACAATTATTATATTCTTAATTTTGTTGAGGGCGGCAACTGTTGGAATTTGAAGTTCAATTTTATCTCAAACTATTTCTGTGATAAAACTGTGTCACCGGATTAGTCATTGAACATGAATTAGATTACATACTCCTGGTTGGTAAGGAGGCTATGTATCGATGCTTGTTTATCTTGCTATGATCTGGTGAGTCTTTTCACAAAGTGACATTGATGTGAAGTTTATTTTTATTAAAGGATAGGATTCTCCTGTCTAAATAAGTGGAAGTTAAATGAGTTATTTTTCAAGTGCTCATTACATATTATCATAACACTATCTGAGTTAACAAGCTTCATAAACTAATATATTATCTCCTATCGAGAAGAAGATTTTGCTTTCTAAATTCTAGTTGCTAGAACAAGTTGCTTGTGTGAAATGTTCCATTGCATTTTAATTAGCCTCTACTCCTTTTTGCTTTTTATCGAAAGAACAAATGTTATTAAAGAAAATACAAACTCATTCAGAAAAGGGAAAACAATGAAAGAAGAAAGTCTTCAGACAACTTTTCCAGCAATGAATCTGAGCCAAAAGAATCCCTACCTCTCCAGGTCTCATAGACCTCTAATCTTCCAAAGCTTCATATAAACAGCTTATTCAGAGCTCGCAAAAGGGAACGATCACCTTCCTCTTTAAGAACTTTACATGGTATCATATATTAATGGCTCCATCAACAAACACCTCTGCATCCATCACACCCTCTTCAAGCACTCAGAATCTCAATCTTTCAAAAGTACCTCCACTTCTTCTGATAACCATCTCTTGTGATTTCTGGTATTGAAAAAACTATGTTGCTAAAACTCTTGATTTCAATTTTCGAAGACTCTCTGGAAATCATTTCCTCTCTTTTCATAAAGCCTATAATGTTTTCAGTCCTATTGAGGGATGCCACACCCCACCACCAGCTCTATCTAATCAGGATGACATCGATTCTTCCCTCCCTGCGTATCAGTAAAAGAAAAGAATTCCTTATTTGTAATATCATAAATTTAAATTATTTATATGAATGGCAACCGAGTCATTGTTTCAATGTTCTATTCAGACTGTCTTGAGTCTTAGAGAAAGATGAACACACAGTCAATAATTAGTTAGTTCGGAAACTTTAGGTACTGGTAAGGCAATTGATCTTATAAAGTTATATATATAGATCGAATTATAAACAACATTGAAGAAATATCCATCTCTAAATAGATTGACCAATCAAATAGTTAAATACATTTGCTTTTGCACTCACTGTCTGAAAATTGAATTGATTAAATTACACTATGCACTGCAAAAAGAACCAGTAGCGGGGAGAAACCTTTCTAGATAGAATAAGATCCTAGTTTTAACCTTTATTTCGAGATGTCAAATACATACACCAAGTTCCCGTGGCCTCTGATTTCTTTACTTATCCTTCTTTTTCCTATTTATAATTGCTATAGAAGCTCAAGTAGATGTTCCTTGAGATTTGTTTTGTGAATAGTAGGACTGTATATAGATCAAAATAATTTACCTAACACGCATTTCATCGTGGCAGGTTTATGATGTGACCCCATTTTTGGATGATCATCCAGGAGGTGATGAAGTTTTAGTGACCTCGACAGGTAATTAGTTCATCTTGGTTAGTTAATGTCATTAATATGCGATCAGAATCTATTTCCTCTGCCTAGTTTGCTACAATAAAGACAGTGAATCATTAAAAAACAGAAAAAATAATAGACATGGACTAAGAATGTTTTGGTCTTTACACAGAGAAGGATGCCACCACTGATTTTGAAGATATTGGCCACAGTGACTCAGCAGTTGAGATGATGGAAACATACTTTGTTGGGGAGGTTGAAACCACCTCTATTCCAGCAGTACATGTTCCCAAAAATACTCCACGCCCACCTACGCAAGCACCTGCCCACGATAATCAATCTTCTGGATTTGTTAAGATCTTGCAGTACCTGGTTCCATTGCTGATACTGGGCGCTGCCTTTGCTCTGCAGTACTATGGCAAAAAAACCAAGTCCACTGAATCAGACAATTGATATGAGCTGTGGCCAGAGTTTTAGTGCATCCATCATTCAAAGTCTATATCAATAGTGTCCTAGTAGTAATAAAGTGGCGGCAGTGTTGTTTCTTTTTCTTTTTTTGGGTATCATTTAAAAGTATTTTGCTCTCTCAAAAATATCATGCAGGGATTAATTTTGTTTCCTTGATTTGCTATGGCCTCTTTCTCAGTTATGCTAGTTGCTCATTTGGACTCAATCTAGTATCTCATGAATAATATTTTGAAATAGATTTGATCAAACCTAGTAATTGGAGTGACATTTATTGTATTATCTGTTGTGTTCCATGTTTGATTCTGTATCCCTGGCTGAATAGTTAGTTACAAAAAAGACCGAATCATTTAATTGCAGTAAGCACTTAGTAGAAACAACTATCTTTTTTTGGGAATGGCCTTATGTTGACGATATTATGTGAAAGTTGTGTTTGTCTTTTTCCATATATATTAAATGCATGAGATCCTATTAAAAAAAATTGTTAACATTTAGAAAGAGATTACCACAACATTCACATGAAAATTTTATCTGGGAAGAATTCATTCGGATCCATTTTGTTTGCCTGATAAGCCCAGTAAGCTGATCTAACCCTGTTATAAAAGTTATTGTTCTTGATCTAGGATTTTTGTTTAATTAACATATTGAGCTGTATTAGGGCATATATATATATATATATATATATATATATATATAATCGTTAAAAGTTTCAGCATTAGACTGGTCTTACTAGGTTTTAACAACAGTCAATGTACCGTTCACAAATTTTTAGCATCCTCTAACCCACCCTCAATTCTATTAAGCACGTCATTTTGGCTGGAAAACTTGGTTGGATGAATAAATTTGTTTCATACACCACCTTTATTCTTTTTGTTTTAAAGGAAGATGAAGAAGAAGAAGAAAGGGATAAAATTTGATAAATGAAAATTAAATTTTTTGATAATCATGGTGAATCCGTTGTAGACCCGTTATAATTGTTTGAAAAGTGACAATAGAGGTATAGATAGATGAAAGAGTATAAAGTTTAAGATTCGGTCCCCCACTGAATGAATCCCAATGACAAAATGTGTCATTTAGGTGTAGACATCATTGGACCCATGTTCCTTTGTGAGCTAGAGGGCAATAACCAAACGCAAAATCTTGTTTGTCCCACTTTGTTTGGCCCAAATATGTGCCAAACGACCCACGAACCATTTTGTCCCGTTTGTTATGTTGTCATTTGCATATTTGAGCTCACCTTCTTATTTCAGCTTTCTTTTTCCAACAACGTAATCTACCTTCCTTTTTTTGTTTTTTTTATCAGTAATTTTTTTTACCTGCCTTCTCTTTTTCTATCATGCAAAAGGATAAACTATAAAGTATATGGATGAATATTCCACGATATTTTTTCGTTAATGAGACAGGAATAGGATAAAGACTCAAGCTTCAACTGGTGTCACTGTCATTCATGTTTCATAGGCTTTCGGTAGCATCAGATTTTTTTTTTCATGTCTTTTGACAAATCTTTACAAGGAAAAAAGCTAGGGTAAATTCTTTATATCTTTTTAGCTACCACTTTATATATAGGAAAAAATAGTGTTCGTTTTATCCTTACGTTGTTCTATAATTTTATTAATTTGATCCATATGCGCTGCCAGCTTTATTATTGAAAATGTAGAAAGTGACACATTTCAAACCTTTGAAAACCATTAAATATGTAACAAATGTATTTCATCCTAATGTTTGTTCACATACATTAATTGGTGTTCTTATTAATAATGCCAGTTTGCAAGAGACTGGTAATGGTGGTTTCTCTAAAATATAACTATTCTTGCTTTAGTAAAAGCAAATATTATATATATAACCACTAAAATTCATTTTCAATCATCTTTACATAAAAGATATCATCAACTAAAACTACATATTTATCTACTAGTACCTTTAAGCATTTGTCCTTTTATCTTTGAGCAACATAGATTTCTATAGAAGGAGAAGTCTAAGAAATCAAACTCTACTTGGGACTAAAATCCATATGACACTATATTCTCATCAAAATGCACTCATACAAATTAAAGGGTAAAGTTCTCACTCATAAAAAGAAAAAACTAGAAATATTGATCCACTTCCAAGTTTTGAATTTTATGGAATCTAGAATTACTCACTTCTATGAAGTTCGATAGACCACAATGTTCTAACAAACCATCACTCATGTCTATCTCTTCTCATCACTTTTTTCTATATGAAAATGTTCCTAAAATTACACTAAATAATCCTTTTATAAAAGTTAGTGTATTCCTTAAATATTCCATTTTATTCTATTCAATTCACTATTTGTTTAATAAAAAAAATGTTAGTTAAAATTATTGTTACAAGTTGTCTAACATCACCCTTACAATTTATCCATCCATAGAATTCTTGCTACACCTTATATTAGAATTTACAGTTAAAGAACAGATGATGCAGTGAAGATTTCACTTGTTACTAGTAAAAAGAACAAAGATTGTTTTCTCTTTTTTTATCATAAAGAAAGAATAAATAAATATAAACTACTTTAAGTGATCCAACCCTAATACAAATCTAATCGGAAACAACCAACAACTTCACCCAACCAAACTTAAGCTACTAAAAAGAGAAACATAAAAATATCACACAGGCGTCATACTCAAACTAAAAGTCTGTAAAGTCAGGAATTTTTAATCATAAACAAACATGTGAACGGATAGACACTAATCTGACCAGGAAAAACAAGTGTGCGCAACTTTAGATGTAATCTAAGACAAGACCTTTAGTTGGACCAAAGAAAAAATTTCAGAATGATATATCACTTCACCTTTAAAGATGCATTTATTCATATGCCTCCAAATCTCACCAATAACTACAATTCAGGCACTTCCCAAAAGACATTAATATAGGTTGGAACATTACACCGTTTAAAATACAAAAAATGTGAAACAGGATCAATATAATCTACCGATGTCACCCCAAGCCAAGCACTACACTAGTTTCAAACTAACCAAGTTCTACATTCGAAAAACAAATGTCTTGTGATATCCTTTGTCTCCCCACACAAACAACAAGACCGACAATCAACTACAACCCTTCTTCTTAACAAATTGGCTTTAGAAGTAATCGTGTTACCCAACACTCTCCAGACAGTAAAATGAGTTGAAGATATAGCTAAGATCTTCCAAAAAGATTTAAACACAAATTGTTTTCTCTTACATCTATGTTCCTTTTGGACAAGGCCTTTTTGTCTATGTATTGCCCATAATAGCTCTTCGTGTATATATTAACAATTTTGACTCCATGTTGCATTTCTAATAGCTTAAACATTGGTTGATTGTTTTCGCACCCATTTGTCATCAACACACAATGTTGGATGAAACTACTCGATAAATGTTGCCAACTCATCTAACATTCCAATTTCTCAACCCCTTAAGGTCTTTGTCCATAATTCTTTAAACTAATAATTTTTCATACTCAATTTTCAAATAAATGTTAGATTCAGATCAATTATTTCGTTTTTTTTCCCTTGAGTGATTTTCCAAATTTCTTTTACTAAAGGAACACTTTTTCATAATTCTCCAACTTCAACTATCTATTAATCCCACCTTGTTTTGCATATAAAACTTCTACTTAAAGGGTCTTGTTTTCATGAAACATCTTTCAATGTCACTTTCTGAAGAGAGTCGTCTTAAAATTTTCAATGTTCTTGACCAAGTCCACCTTTTATCTTTGGAAAAAAAATTTGTCTCCCATTTAATAACAATTTATATAATGATTCACACATTTTTTTAGGTTAGGTCAATTTTTTTCTTTAATTTTTTTTAAAGGTTTCACTATTCAAATTGATTACAAAATGAGTACACAAATAACTTATCTATTCATACTCAACCTTTCTCTGAAAATTCAACTCAAGTATTCTTAATTGTTACTTCTCGCTACAAATATATAAGATAGAAGGTAGAAAATATTACTCTTAAAGAAAGGATGTGGCAAAATGACTTCACAAAATGAAGAGTACAAATAATTGGATTAAAATTATTACAAATAAGACATAAGTAGTGTCCTACTTAGTAATTAGTTTGATGTTGGTATTGCAAGAAAATAAAAAATAGAGTCTTTTTCACTTTACAAGCTACACTCTTAAACAAAAACAAACAAAGAACAATATCAAGTAATTGAAAAACTCTTTTATCCTTTTATTTTTTCAACAAGAAGATTATGTTAATATTTTCTAAGATTTTTCATCGTAGTATGAACTAATTATCCTATCACACAATATTGCAAAAGTACAAATAGACAAGAAGAATGACAACATGGTGAATAGAGTTACCACAATTTGGACTAGATTTAAAATTTTATGCCCTATGAAAGCTTATTTTCTTATCAATTTTCTCATTAAGTTACCTAAATTTGAAAACCAACATGAATGATGGTCTTTAAACGTGGACTACGTCTTAAACAAGAAGGGAAGTGCAACTAGAGTAATCCTTGAAGGTCCTGATGATATTATCCTCGAACAAGCCTTTTGGTTTGAATTTCAAGCATTTAACAATCAAGCTTAATACAAAACATTGAAACCCTAATTGCTCATATGCAATTAGCAGGGTGTCACATTCATGGTAGTCAACATATGGCATTCAAAGGGAGTTAGAAAAAAAAATGTTGAATTCCTTGAAGAAAAACTTATACATAAAGGTAAAATCTTCCTTGTTGGTTAGGGTTTCATGTACACCATTTATTCGACAATGCAAACCTTAAAAATGATTTGTTCAACCATATCATTACTACATACATTGAAGGAGGAAATATTTTTTCAAAAAAAATCTCACAATATATACTCAAAGGAATACGAACCAACTTTCCCGAGTATCTAATAGTATGGTAAACCTATGTTTTCATTTTCCCCTGGCTAAGCTCAACCCAATTGTCTCAGAAACTTCTTAGGTAGGGGCTTTTTAATTTATGACTATGAGAGGACCCTACGATGACCATGTGTATTAGGAAAATAAGGATTACTGCCACATTCATATTAGAGGAAGGGGAATGACGTATTTTGTCCATATAATTCCCCTCTAAATAAAAAAAAAGTCAATATGAATCTCTAAGAACGATCCATCATTGATGTCGATAACCTTCTTGCTTGCAAAGGACTACCTTTATAAGAGGAATTAGAAAACAAAGAGTACCTACCGCAAATGAACAAAAGCAAGATTGTGAAGGAGGGAAAAGTAATTTGACAAAATGCTCTTGAAACCTAGAAGGAGTTCAAACCTCAAAATGAGACAAGTGAGTTTGAAAAAAAGGAAGCAAGGATTTTAATATGGGAAACGACTTGATATCTCAAAATTTCACCTCTTTAGAGGACGGCATCACAAGAAATAAGGTGATTTTTCTGCATATAATATAACATTTCAAAGGTTTCAAAATATCTCGTTAATTAGCATTGAAAAACACTTCCTAAATTATTATTTATAAATATAAGCATTTAAAGATAGAATAATGATTGTTTGTTAAGATAAATAATTGTAAAAAAATCGTCTCATTAAAACACTCATAAAAGTTCAACCTATCATTAAAAAAATTGTAAAAATTCGACCTCTCTATAAATAGTCGTACAAAATCAATCTTTATTAAACGAGATCTAATAAGTAGACACACTAAGCTCTTTCCATCTTCCAAATGGAAAACTAATAGTCACTTGCTTGTTTTAATATTTTGTAGAGTTCGAATTAAAAGAAGTTATGTACCTATCTAATTCCTAGAAACTCGTATTAACATATGTGTCAACTATTATGGATATGTTAACTAAATATAGTCATTATCTATTAATTGGCTTAAATGGTAGAGTACTTGACTTAAATGGTTGAGTACTGAGCTCAGAACTAAAAAAAAACAGTATTAAAGTATTTATTCATAATATCAAATATATTTTTGGTTACTTAACTTCATTATTAAAAATCCAAAAATTTATAAATACATATCAATATTAAAGGAAATACTCATTTAATACTTAATTATTTTTTATACTTTTTACTTTGAAGTTTTTACTTGTTTAAACATCATAGAGTATTTTGTAGGTAGATCTTTTCTTAGTTTTGAAAAAAAAAATCAAAATTCATTTATACCTAATACTAAAAAAAATATTTGACCCATTTACATCTAAACGAGAAATCTTCCTTCTTTCTTGTAAGATTATTTGTTTCCGTCTTCCATTAAGAATATTTGTTTTATGTAATGTTTGTTTGTTGGAATGTTACATTTACTGTGCTCAACCTGCAAATTAGTCTTGATGCAAGATTTTAAATGTTACGTTCAGAATATTTATTAAGTTAAAAACCACAGGAAAAACATAACTATGTGATCAGAAATTTGATTGTTTTGTTAATTATAAATTAGAAGTCATCGCATTTTACTCGAATTGAATATGTTAAAAGTATTGAATAGGGGATCTGAACTTTGATAAAAGTTTTGATGTACAAAATGCAGCAAACCCATTTTTAGTTTCTGACTTTGCAAAAAAAAACGTATTTTAATCCTTTTTACTTTATTTTTTCATTATTCTTTTATACTAAAAGGGAATTAAGTGAATCTCTTTTGTCAAGTCAAAGACAAATTGAGAAATTTTAAAACCCTAAGCACTCTCACTCCCAACATTGAATTTTGGGATTATAGCATTCACTTGAGGAAAAAAAAAAAAAAGGAGTCGTGAATAAAATGTTCAATCATTCATTCTTGGTAAATTAAGATAAACTCTTGTAAAAAAACACCTTTTACACGATTCATTCATGTCATTTATTTTATTCTTTTCATATTCTTTTTTGTTACTGTGTAGGATAAAAATGACACTTGGTAAAATTATAATAAATAAATAAGAAAAAGAGTTATTTTTCAAACCACTTTGGGTTTTCTATTGAGGGAATAGTGTGAAAGGGAAGATCAAGGAAGCATAGGTAATGTTCTATCCTTCAATAAGAACTAAGTGTGGATATTCAACCCAATTAGACTTACATTATTACATGATTGATGTCATGCTTTCCCATTTTGTCAACCTTCAAAAACAAAGCTGAATCTTGATACGTATGTGATGTTATTCAATTTCTAAACTTTGTTTTAAAATAATACTCATATGGGAAATTCAAAAGGTACAATTTTTTTTCTATAACTAGTAAATACCAATCACTCTAATCATGTTATGTATAAGGAACACTTTTAGTAACTTCACTAGAAGTATTTTAAATCTTCAACAATAGTGATACGTGTTTTAACCCTCCACATTGCTTTAAGCTAATTCAACCGAGAGATCAACTTAACAAGAATTATTGCAGCCCAGATTCATGGTACTCAGGTGAGTAAATACGGCATATTCTTATAATTAAAAAAAGAAACAAAAAACGTGAGAGAAAACCTAAGTTAGACAAAATAAAAGCATGAGTATATTTTTCTATGTCCTTCATATAATTGGAATTGTCAATGCAGTATTCATTTGTTTCCTAAAAAGTTGGAACAAGATATTCAATGAATTTGGATTCTTATCCGAGACATGTCACTACACTTGGGCCCAATTAAGATGATAAACGTGTGAGTTTTGATGAACTAGCCATAGTTCTTATCCTTAGGGTGCACTAGTAGTAAACAAAAATGTTATCTGAAAAAGTTTCTCATTACATTGGAATGGTTTCTGAATCCAATTACACAACAACGAAGAAGCGACAATTCTATAGGTGTAAATATTTTGGTTACTATGAGTGCAAAACTGCAATGACTAAAAATCAAACGCCATGTTCTTGAAGAGGAATTGAGAGAAAAAAAAAAGGCACCTCTGCTTCATGAACATAGAATAGAAAGAAAAGAGGAGAATAAAGTTGAAGTTGACAAGAATAGGATAATTGAAGACCACGGTCAACTAAATTGGTTTGACTTAAATGGTTATAGCCAACTATGTGTACACGAAATTGCCGAAAAATTTGTTAGTATTAATGATTTTGAGACCCTTTTACCTATCATACCATCATGATAGTAACAAATTTACTGAAATGAGGGCAAACCCACTTTACATAAAATGAAATTGAAACTGAGCAAAAGGGGAAAAAAGATTAATAAAAAGCATTGTAATAAATAAAACATTCCCTCTTGTGTATGTGCTAAATTTGAGTAAGATGTACCTCTCTGTGCTGTCAATTACATATATATAGTTGAAGTCTTACTTCTCCCAAGAAAATTGAACATATAGATCAATGTGGTCCAGTTTGTGATGACAAAGAAAGAGTTTGTGGTGTAAACCGTCATAGGTGGTAAGAGGTGAGGACAAGTTGAAAACCAGAGTTGCCCCCACCCATAGTAATCAACATGTCCTTGTGCATAAGAGTCACAATTGCCAAGGAACTACAAAGCTGAGGGAACCATGTACTTTGTGTAGTGGCAGATGAGTCCAAGCTTTTTGTCTGTCACTGCATAGTGCCGATTTCTCAATATTCAAATCTAACTTTTATTCACAACTCCTACATCATACATAAAACACCTCCACAACTTGCAATTCCATTCTTCTATTTTTATATTTTTTTCTGATAATAAAATAGAATAGACAGATGATGAAAACGAAGAAGAAGAAGAGGGTAAAACATGAACATAGGCCCCACCAGAATACTGCTTCTGTTCAACCATGAATGAAACTAATTAGACATAAGTAATTGAAGCTGAAGCTCACCACCAATTAAGCTTCACTCGGTTACTCACAATTATCATGTAATCACGTGTGCTATCTTGTCTATAGCTAGCTACACTCCCACTGGCATTATGTACTGGTGTACTACCACTTCTAGTACTGTTATATATATCACATTATTATTTAATTCATTCATCGCCTTCCATTTCAGTTTTTAACGACACATTGTTTAAATGGTAGAGCCAAACTTAAGAACTTGTATTACTTTTACCAATATTTACAATCAAAATAGATATTATCTAATTTTTTTATAACCGGACAACTTCAGACTTCACTGTCATCTTAAAAACCAAAAACCAGAAAAAGAAAAAAGAGAAAAACCTGATGACTCAAAGGGCCATGCACTTAACATTTTAGTGACTTCAAAGTGTCATGCACCTCCCTCCAACCCCTGCCACATGCAAAACCTTCCTCTCTTTTTCTTTTTTTTTCTCTCTTTTTCTCTTCCCATTGAAACAGAGAGTTTCAAGTTAATAACTTAGATAGACTTAAACATGACTATTATTATTATTATTACTATTATTTTAAGGGCTTAGTCCACGCCTAGGACGGGCTTTAACACAGAGGGGGTTGGCCATTTCGCAAGAGAGCCTGAGCACCTCAGTTAGATCAACCCCACGGGCTTCATCAGATGGTAGCCATTGAAACTCGTGCAAGAGACTGGCCACCCAGAAGGTCACCGTGCTCAAACCCAGAGTCTTTCCGGGGCAAGTCCTCCTACCCGACCCGAATGGAGCAAGTCTCAGATCCGACCCGAAAACAGAAAACTCCGTCTCCAAGCCCAGGAACCTCTCCGGCTTAAATTCCAGTGGGTCCACCCACACATCTGGGTCCCGAGCTATGGCCCACATATTAACCATAGCCGTGGTCCCTGCGGGCACATGATGCCCATCAATGGTGGTATCAGTGATGGCCAAGCGGGCCCAGGAGAGAAGCGGGCCTGGAGGGTGCAGCCTCAGAACCTCCTTCACCACCGCTGGGAGATAGACCGTCACCGCCACATCATCTTCCGTCAAGGCACGTGACCCACCACCAACCACCTTGTCCAGCTCCTCTTGCACCCTCCTTTGCACCTCGGGATGAAGCACCATCCTCGCTAATATCCACTCAATCAAAACCGCCACCGTGTCGGTCCCTCTAAATATCATTTCCTGTGCAACAAATAAATTAAAAATTAGCAACATAAAATAAAATAACTTTTCGTAACCAATAAGACATTTATTTATTTATTTATATTTTATTTAACATGTATGATGTGGTAGCAAGTAATTAAGTTCTTAGGTTAAATTTATATTATTTATTTTGGTGGGGATTAAATTAGACTTACCCAGAGGACAGCAATCATGTCCGAGTGAGACAATTTATCTGGACCTTGGAGAGAGAGCAAAACATGAACGAAATCGCGGTTGGTTTGGGTTATGTCGGCTTGATGGTTGGCGATGATTGAACCAACGAACCGGTTCACTTTGGGGACGAGTTTTGAACAAGTGAACCGGATTTTCTGGAGGTCAAAGTCTTTGAGAAAAGGGATATGGTCACCCCAATTGAGGGTACCCAATAAATCGTACCCCTGTTCCACCAACTGGGAAAGCTCTTCCATTTCTGCGTTTGCCTCATCCAGCTTATATCGTTGTCCAAAGACAGACCACATCATGTTGTTAAGAGAAGCTTTTTTCAGAACATCGCGAAGCTGAAAGCCACCATGGCGGTTCCAGAAGGAACGGGTCATTTGGGCGGCGATTTCCGCCCGTTGGAACTCGGAGGCCTTGATTTGCTTGGGGCAGAAGAGGTGCGTGGCGGCGATGCGGCGGAGGGTGCGCCAGTAGACACCGTACGGGGCAAAACCGATGGCGCGGTTGAACATGAGGCTGTAAGCAGATTCCTTGATTGGACGATCAGCAAAGACAGAGCTGGTGAGAATCTCCTTGGCCACATCCGGATGGCACGTGACTATGGCGCGTGTGTCTCCGAGGCTGAACGCCATGAGTCTCATGGCGTTGCATGCTTTGGCCGCCGCAAAGATACGGTGGTGCGCGAGGGAGGCCATGAGTTTGAAGCTCCCGATCATAGGGTAGCCTCTGGGACCGGGAATGATTTTGTCAGTATCCGAGGAAAGGTTAAGGTTGTTGGTGGAGGTTGAAGTGGGCTTTTTCCAGGAATGGAAGGAGTAGTACTTGCCCCAAGCAGGACCACCAGGGTGAGACCAGTAGAAGAAAGTCATGGTTAGCCAGAGAGAGGCCATGATCAAGAGTGACCATGCAATGTTCTCTTGAGTACATTTGGAGGCCAAGGCCAACACCCACAGGTTATCAATGTGCTTTGTCATACTCTTCACTTGAGAGAGAGAAAGAGAGAGAGAGTTTGAAAGAGGAGATTGAGTTTGAAAAGTGAAGGAAGAGGTGAGTATGGGAGATGATGGTCCGTGTTATATATAGGGGCAGATAGCCAGAGGACTGATGTGGCTAAAATCATAACGGTTATAGTTAGACTTGTGTTTATGTTTATGTTATGTTACACATACTACAAGACACCACACACTAACCTCATGGATTGTATATCACTCAAAAATAATAATAATAATAATAATAATAATAATAATAAGGAATTGATTCATGGAATAATAATAATAATAATTAAAATTAAGAAAATTAGGAGTGATTCTTATATGGGGGAAATAATGTTTGATATTGAGATGTTGGGAGGATGTATGATACGGTTGCTGGGATTATTAGTTATGAATGAAAGTAACAGGAGAGAGCGAGTAGTTGTAGAATGTAGTAAAGTATTTTTATTTTTATTTTTTTGTTGAGGAAATGTTTAGAACTGCGCCGCCAATCAAAAAAGTAATTTCCTAGATTAGAAGGGGGTGATTTAATGCACGCGCCATTGCCGCTTTGGTGTATAGGGTATATGTACCACCCATCCCCTCTTGCTTTTACCCACCTCTTTCTATTTCTCTTTCCCCTCAACACAACAATTTAGAATATATACTTCCAAAACTTTTACCTTACCTCCTTCTTGCTTCTTATTTCTATTTCTATTTCTATTTCCATTCACTTCATCTCAACTATTCTTTTATTGTCAAAATTAACTAATAAATACTTTTTTATTTTTTTATATTATTGTACTTTCAATACATTTAATATATTTTTACATGGTTTAAATCATAATTATTTTTTCAATATATTTTTCTAATGATAATAATAAAAAATGAATTTTAAACTAACTCAATTTTATATAATCAGCTTGACATATTTTTTTCACGATAAAAAAATTTGTGTGTGAAACTATATATTATAGGTGATTAATAACAATCCAATAATTAGATAGTTAATCTGATAAACTCAACAAACTTTCATTAGAATAGATATAAAATAATTATAATATTATATTGAAAAATTAATTTTCGATCTAACTTAATTTATAAAACTGACTTTATTAAATGAGATATATATTATTTATATATTATGCAATATGATTTGTTTTATTTATATTGTTTTCTAAATAATAACTGTTGAAACTCCTTGTTTGACAAAGTTCCTTTTCTAAATATTAAACTTGTTTATTTATTCAACATCGGAACTCACGTCTTGTTTGTTTCAAAAAGTTAATCAAACTGACATACTAAATGAAACGGAAATATAATAAAAATATGTATTAAAA
>Ga0123341_1001908_pt1 | contig 16478 bp, 10 predicted proteins | sample Turbeapinknodule_FD_89959 | JGI IMG/M metagenome (GOLD analysis project Ga0123341, IMG submission 89959) | Root nodule microbial communities of legume samples collected from Mexico - Turtle bean Mexico pink nodule | ecosystem: Host-associated > Plants > Roots > Nodule | place: Mexico: Nepantla...
AATAACTGGCGGCTTCACGAGCCCCCCGACTTCCTTCCCTTCTGCCAGCCTGGCGCCTTGCCAACACGCCTATACTGTAGCAGGATGCCACGTCATCACTCCCGACTACCAGGGCGGTACACATCCTTTATTAAAATTTTTGTTATTATGTTTTCAATTCTTAATTTTTTATTTCAATTGATTCCAATCCCTAACTTTAAATTCATAATTTTTGTGTTAATTTTATTTTGAATCTTATCACTAATAATATAATGTACCAGACACTCCTCGGACCTCGACGTTGACCACAGTCATGGTGGGTCCACGAGGAGGACGAGCCAGTGTCTCGCGAGGCACGTAAGTCAAGGTAGCTGAGGTGTAGGCAGCATCGGGGTGAAGGGCGGGGAGGCCTCGGACCTCGGTGACTCAAACAGTAAAGATGGGCCGAAAAAGGTGGTTTCCAGGCCACACTCTAATTATCAGTAAGGGAGAGGCCTAGATCACGTGGGGTCCATGCATGGGGTGTGGATGACGCGGTAGGATGTAACACAAACAAAGAGCCACTGGGAAAGAGACGACCCGTAAGGGTCACGTTCCAAGGGTGATCTGCATGCATGGAACGTGAACAACTAGGGCCCTCCCAGGGCGGATGGCCCCAGAGATTGGGTGCATGAGTTGGGGCCCAAGTGGTCATCCCGTGAGAGGTTGCACTCCAGTAAGGGAGTCTTACGCGCTAGATGGCTCTAAGAGTGGGTGATAGTGACGCTAAGGCACACCTACAGTAAGCCTAATTATAGTTAGCGAAAGGGGTGGGAAACCCTAGAGTATATAAAGGGTAACAACAAACATAATAAGGTACGCAATTCTAACGCGAAGTAATACACAGAGAGAATACACACACAGAGCTCTCAAAGTTAAGAGCTTTTTGGTGTTTCATAGCCCTAAATTTTACTTGAGCGTCGAAGTGCAAACGGCCGCGAGGGCGCCCTTTGTCTTTGTGTTTTCAGGTGATTCAATAGGAGGAAAAACACGTAGGGACGTAGGGGTTCTTGGACGCGAGATTGTCGTAAACGCACGAAAACGTTTAGGGTCAACCGAAAGAAACATATGTAATAAGATCTTTGTGTTAATTTTATTTAGAATAAATTCCTAATGAGATTTCAAGGAACAAATTTTCTCTTTATAACTACTTTTTTATTCTAACAATGAACATTAATGTTTCAATCTATCTTATATTTATTAAAGTAACATTATTAGATCAATAATCATCGAACATGACAGTTTACTTTAAAACATGAAATTCCATCACAATTTTGTTATGCATGTTAAAAGATGAAATTGTATTTAAAATGTTGACTGACATGTGATTACTGCTTACCATATCAAAATAATATTTAATTATAATTTAGGTTATTTTTAAATGTTTTAAAAATACAAATAAACATGACACGACGCTTGTCTTTTATAGTTATTAATATAATTTTAAAATGTATTTAAATTTTAAAAAACAGAATTAATATGAAAACCTGAAGCAGATAGTTTAAGGAAAAAAAAATATAATTAGTTAAATACATAATTAAGTCATATTGTTATACATTTTTTATGTTTAGTTATATGATGAAACAATAATAGAGAATAAAAGGGAAATAAATTATCTCTATCCAGAGAAAGACAGATGGATGGGTAGTTGGCATTGTAATGATTTTAGAATCTCTAACAGATTCAGTTCTTCTCCATGATTCTGTCCACGTGATCAGTTATCATTGGTCACTCTCATCACTACAAGAATCTATCACCGTCCAAAATAAACACAAAAGAAATAAAAAATAATCAAAACTTAATTTTTTTCATATATTAATTATTAATTGCATTAACTATATGCATGTAGTAAGATCATAAATTTTCTTATATATTGGGTCAGAGAGTTCCTTGTTTGCAAGCTTTCTTTTGTTTCACACCATTTTTTTTCATATCCAACCATATTCTTGGACAAGTTCTGATTTCCTCTTCTGCTTCCAGGGTCAGTTCCCAAATCCCAAATTTTACTCTTTTTTTATTTTCTTTTCTTCTTTATTTGGGCTTTTTGATTTTTTATTTTGGTCTTTCTGCAACTGGGTTTTGAGGATTTTGTCATTTTTTATGCATTATTTCTGCTTAGGTTTATTGGGCTTGATTTTCTCTGCAACCTTATCTGCTTCCAAGGTGAGTTCATGATTCATCATTTTGAGGTTTTCCTTTTGTTGATTCTGAAACAGTTCTCATTCTTTGAGTTCGTTGGATTCTTCCTTTGTTGCATCTCTCAGCTTTGATCACTGCATCGAATTTTCCCTGCCGAAGTTTGCCCTGTTTGAAGCTCCGAATATATCTGTTCATCTAGTAAGATCCTGTAATCCGAATTCTGCTAACGGATTTTGTGTTTTTCCTAGATCTGATTATATTTTTCAGCGGAAGGGCTCTTAAATCCTTTTTTACGTATTCGTAATGTTTCCACTTCCGACTTCTCTCTTTCTTAGATGGATTTTAAAAACCTAATTCAATACGAGAAAGGCGAACTTTCAAACCAAGACCATCATTTATGATGTTTTCTCCCAACTGGGTCAGCAAGGGTTTCTGCTTTCTCTATGTGCTTTTGCATTTATTGCATGAAGTGAAAAACTTGGATGAATTTCTAAATTCCCATTTCAACAATTTTTTTGTAGAAATAGTTATCCTTCAGGCAGGACTATCAATTGGATCCTTAAGGCCTTCTAGTGTTTTTTTTATCATATGGGATGGAAGAACTTATTTGGTTGTTCAAATCTCCAATTCTTGATAGTTTTTACCTAGAACAGTCGACTTTCACCCAGGATCATCGATTATAATGCTTTCTCCCAATTGGGTCATGGAGGTTTTCTGCTATGTTTCTGTTTTATTGTATGGTATCGAGGAACTTGGGTAGAATTTTAACTCCCCAAATAAATATATTTTGTACCAAAAAACAGTTAATTTTCACACAGGATCGTCAGTTATATCACCAGTTATATGTTTTCTCCCAATTGGGCTATCAAGGTATTCTAGTCTCCCAATATTTCAATGGATGGAAGAATTTAACTCTCTGTTTCAATTTCCCCTGTTGTTTTCTTCAGAAGCAGAGCTCTGTTTTTAACTGATCTTTGATCAAGGATGGCCATAAAGGCAATTGAGTTGTTGAAAGGAGGTGCAAACCATGAAGAGATAATGGAGGTTCTTGCAGCGGTGGCTGCAGATTTGGGAGATGTAATAGATGATGTGAACTCTTTGCAGGTAAAACCTCTAAAGGGAGCAATGACCAATGAGGTTTTTGAGGTAAATTGGCCAACCAAAAGTGATGGTCATCAGAGAAAGGTTCTGGTTCGATTATATGGTGAAGGTATTGAGGTTTTCTTCAACAGGGTTGATGAAATCCAAACCTTTGAGTCCATGTCAAAGCATGGACAGGGTCCACGCCTTCTTGGACGGTTCACCACTGGCAGAGTTGAGGAGTTCATTCATGCCAAAGTATGTAATTATCTTATTGTGTTTTCCTCTTCTGATTAGATAGTTTTAGGGTAAATCTCTGTTTTAATTCTTAACATTATTAGCACAGCACCAACTATTTTAGTGACGTTTTTATATAAACTTTATTTTGGTAATTGATTTTACAAGACACTGTTTAAGGGTAAATAGTACATATACATACAGTGTAAAAAGTGATATTCTAAATTTGCTAATTTTTACAATAATTGCTTCAAAAGTTATACTAATGATTTCTTATTGGTTGAAAGTATAATTATCATGTAAAAGTTATACTAATGATTTCTTATTGGTTGAAAGTATAATTATCATGTGCTATCTGAAAATTAACCTTATATTATTAGGTTCTTTGTAGATAAATTATCTGGGATAGTAATAGATAAGTGGATGCAATGACTGCATTTAAATTGATGGTTTCTGTGACTTGGAGAATATATACTTAAAATAAAGTCACTTTTGCTTTTCCAATGTCCTTTATTATTCCATTTAAAAAGTTTTTCTTTGGCCTTGGCTGTTAGCTTTTGTATTTTTTTCTCTTTTCCTTTGGACGAATGGAGGGTGTTAGCATTCCCTGTTAGTTATTTAGAATGAAAAAGAAGCATCTTTTGCATATTAAATTGAGTATTATTGAGTCAACGAGTGCTCCACGATACTTGCTTTCACATTCTTTTTGCTCCAAATTCCAACCACCCTAAATGATATTTCTTACTTTATCGATGAAGACTCATAAAAATTCTATTAAAGTAAAAGAGTTATAAATGAAAATCTTATTTTGTCCTTATCCTATCTTCTTTTGAGTCCATATGATGACTATTAGTAAAGATATATTTGTAATTTATGCAATCAAGCCTTTATTTGAAGACATCATTTACCTTTGTTTTTCCTTCTTCCGATTAATTAATTCAATAAACTCTTCTTGAATTTCTTAAGTTCTCTATAAATTAATATTAAATTTTGAATCATTTAATTTCTTTAAATTCTCTTGCATATCTTTTCATAATTTTTAGTTTTAACTTTGTATAAGATAAATTTACCTTATCAAGAAGCCTATTTCATTTTTATGTTCTTATTTTTCTATTATATAAGTGCTTATTGAAGTTCAAACAGGCACGTCTAGGAAATTCAATGGAAAAATAAACAATATTTATAATTTTAGAAACTAAAATGAAGATCTAGCTGTTAATTCTTACATCAAAACCACGTGCTTTGGAGATAACTATATTTGCTACATAGTGTTATAATATAAAAGTGGCTGCAATGATTATATTCAAACTGATGCTTGTGAGAAGGAGAATAATTGCATGATGTAAAATCACTGTTTTTCCCTTTTCCGTTTTCTTTTATTATTATATTCAATCAGTTTTCTCTGCATCGTTGGACATGGCCCTTCACTTTTCTATTTTATTCTCTTTTCCTTTGGATGAGTGGAGAGTCAACATATCTCTCAGATGAGGAGCTGCTTAATTTTGGCATCATAAACAACAGTTCTTTTTTGTAGTTTCCATGATAGAGATACAGAGATTTCTACCTGAAAAAGAAAAGCTGTCCCATTTAATAGCTAGGAAGATTTCTTTATCCACCCAGCTCAAAGATGGACACTTTGTATTATGTTTAAAGACTGAAAGACTTTATTTATATACAATGAAAAAGCAAAATTAGTAAGACAAAATGCTGTTGATTTTGAACAGTTCAATTAGAGGAGTTTTGGTGTAATTTTTTTGTGATTGTCTCATGACATAGATTATCTGTTAGTAAGTAACCTGATATAATCCAAATACCTGTAATACATTCCCCTTTATTTTCCTGTGGATTAAAATCAATTTAACAGACTAGGATAATTGTGTGTAACATGCTTTTTCTTTTCCTATTTTGGATTTTTAGACACTCTCAGCAGCGGACCTCCGTGACACTGAAATATCTGCTTTGGTAGCATCTAAGATGAGGGAGTTTCACAATCTTCACATGCATGGTACAAAGAAGGCTCAGCTTTGGCAGCGATTGAGGTAATAAAATAATAGATATCATGCTACTCTTCAAAAACATTTATATTGTTGTACACAATTATATAAGCCCTCTTTGTTCAACCAGGAAATGGCTTAGTCATGCCAAAAGTCTGTGCTCTCCAAAAGATATCAAGAAGTTTGGCCTGGATCATCTAGATGCTGAAATAAATATGCTTGTGGAGTTGCTATCGCAAGGATATCAAGAGATTGGTTTTTGTCACAATGATCTACAATATGGTAACATAATGATGGATGAAGATACAAGAACAATCACTTTAATTGTAAGCTATATATTGCTATATTTTAGTTATTTATTCTATTTTATTGGCTTTGTTGATGTTCTTTTTAAAACATTAATAGCAATGCAAGATATGAGCTACTTTCTCTCTATATTATCTTAATTTATATTCATAGTTGTGATGGATAAATTTATCTATATTGTTGAACTTTCACACTCTTATTTAGTCATCTTTAAAAGGTGTTCATCAAAAGTTATTGGCACAAGTATTATGACACTTGAGTTCCTTAACCAAGGTTTGATTGAGATTTGTTTTCCAACTTGCCCATGAAACTGGAGATACCACTTTACTCCAAAAATGTGCCAATCGAGTGAGGGATTAGTTCGGTGTCAAATAAGAAGTTCTAGATACCTCTTTTGGTAAAAATATACATATAAGAATTGTAACTGAATACCATGTCAAATATTGTTTTTTCATATTTCTTCTATCATATTTTTCTATAATGATGTATTCATTCCTATTGTTGTTTTTCAATGATACAGGACTACGAATATGCTAGTTACAACCCTATTGCATACGATCTAGCAAATCATTTCTGTGAAATGGTGGCAAACTATCACAGTGACCAGCCTCATGTTCTTGACTACACTAAATATCCCGGTAAGTTAATTGTTGATATATTTTACAGCCTCCATTACATTTTAGTGCTTCATTTGGTTCCCCAACTTTATGCGTATTTTATTCAGATTACTCTTCTGAGACTATAAATTGTATGACAGGTCTTGAGGAGCGTCAAAGGTTTGTTTATAATTATTTGAGTTCTGAAGGTTAGTCCACTAAAATTTTACTCCAACATACCACAAAAATACATATTATTGGAAGAGATCTGGATTTAGGTAACCGCTATTGATCTATTCCCAGCTGAAAGAATTAACTTTCTCTACAATTTGGTTGACCTTTGATATCACTCAATCTTTTTTAGTTTCTATACTTCGATTGTAATTAAAATAAATTGTAAAGGTTTTTTACCCTGAATATCCAATTTTATATTACTTCAGATCAGAAATTATTTCTTTTCTTAGAATTACTTCAAAAAGTCATATCTCAAATTATTTTTAATTGGTTGACATTTGTAAAATTCCTTAGATTAATGATTCAATTAAAAAAAATCTTGGAATACAACAGGGAAAATCATGTTTGTCCTAAGTATGAATTGTAACAGCGTTTACACTATTGATCAGTCTGTCCTTGCAGATGTGGAGCATGCATTGCATGCATTTGTTTAACTTATTCGTAGGCACGATGCAAGTTCCCCTTATCTCTTCAACTTCAATGTGAATGTAATTTTAAGAATTGTTTTACTGACCAAGGATAACACTCATTAAAGCTTTGAAAATCATGTTTCAAATACTGAAGTCATTTCAAAGACGATGCTTCTGAATTTCATACATGTTTACCAAATTTATTTGGAAATTTATACACAGGTAAGAAACCAAGCAACAGTGAAGTGGAACAACTACTTAATCTTGCAGAAAAATACACTCTTGCCAACCATCTATTTTGGGGCTTATGGGGACTTATTTCGGTATGCTATGCTTTTCCCTTTTTCGAAATATGTTTTCATCCTTTATCTAGAATTTCAGTTTAAATCTTTGTAAAAATATAGTCTCTAACTATGAACAAAATCCATGTCACTTTTGATAAATGAAGGGACTAAAGTGTATTCAAATTTTTTAGACGAAAAAATATATTACCCTTTTTATTCTTCTTTCTGGTTACACTTTGCTGCAGAGTTATGTCAACACAATTGACTTTGACTACAAGGAGTATGCAAGGCAGAGGTTTCAGCAGTACTGGTTGAAGAAGGCTACTCTATTGGAGTCACCTGTTATCATTTCTGAGTATGGAATGATAAATGGCTCACACCATTGACATGATTGCTTCGTATGTATTTAGTTTAGTTCTCTTGTATTGATTAATAATATAGATAGGCATGCTATGATGCATAAAATCTGTAAATACAAATAAGTATAATGTGTGATGGGCTTTTGCCATGTTAAAACAGTTATGTTAGTAATCCCTCCTTTTGGGATACGTTGATGAATGAAAGGAAATTTCCTAGTTGTGTTGTCATTTGCTAGAGATGAAGTGTTATGCAGTGAATGAAATTTTTGGTAATTATATAAATATGAAGAACAACCTATTTTTGCCACATAAGACTTAAAAGAGCAAACGAGAACTACAATTTATATATTTGGTCTTTTTTTTTTATCATGTTTTGAATTGGATCTTGCGATTGTTTATCTTACAAAAAAACCTTTATAGCTATTATATTAGAACTAAATACAAAAGGACGAATCACTTAAAATAATGAAAACCTTATGTCAGAAAGTGTGAGAAATTATATAAAATTATTGATAACAACTAAATGACAGATGGTTATGGTCACAGTGATGTTCAGTTTTGTTCTTATGTTGTGTCATGTGACAATCCTACCCTTTACACACGTTTTAAATAAGACAACTTATTAACTACATTATTTGTTCATGATCTCTTCATTCACTACATAATGTAGAGTCTTCCCCTTATCAATAAACTGTTTTTCCATATCAAATTCACATACAAATTATTCAGTGGATTTATTATGAAATTGTGTGAAATTTATTATGTATGAATGTCATTATGTTTTACAAGCGTAAGAAATGGTCCTAAAGGATGTTTCTTCCTGTCCTATATTTTGCTTCCTGCCATAAAAAATGTGAATTGACAAAATAAACGTTGAATGTGAATTGACAAAATAAACGTTGAATGTGAATTGACAAAATAAACGTTGAGAGGTTTTAAGAGCCCAAGCACAACGTCTCTTTCTTTGGCATTTTCGTTGTCATTCTTTAGAGCAAGCAACGATAAGTATTCTAGGCGATTGGTGATTTTAGTGCTGACATAAACAAACATGTGTACTTCCCAACGTCATTGCAGTGGTTAGTGAGTGGTTTTGAAAATTTTTGTTAGAGAAGAAAGATAAGGTTTTTTTTTTCTTGTGGAATTGATAATATGTAATATTTATGGAAATGATAAATCTGGAATGAAATGGAAGAGTGCATGCATATTACATTCTGAAAATGACAAAGTCTTTTAACCACTCTCATGGAAGGGATGGAAAAAAAATGCTCCTTGCATATAATGCACTTTTAGTTCAAAAACATTATTTTTCTGAATACATTCTCTTTGGTAACTGAAAAAATAAATTGATGTCACGTTAATTATAAAATTAAGAAAATTCAAAATATATTCTTAGTATGTCTAATAAGTCTTCAAGCATAACTATTTACTGATAATTTAGTTTTCAAATATATATTAATGCCCTTATTTTAGTAACATGAATTTATAAATTTAGACTAAAGTAATTACTACCTTCAACATCTAGAGTTTTCACTTTTTGATAGACAATCCAACAACACTTTACAAACCTTATTTTCTTTGTTCTGGCGGGCTAGTTAGAGATACTTTTATACAACTCAAAAATATTATTTGACAGGTTTTATAGCGAATAGGGAATTTAATTAGAATGCAAGACTATTTAATCATGAATTATTAGTAAGATAATTAACTTTCACAATTACATATTTAAAGTGATTTTTAATTGTTTTCGAACGAGGTTGAGGCCAAGAGAACGATTGAAACCGCTCTTTTGATTCCTTGGTCTTCAGCTCCTTTCCCTACAAGCTCCTTCCTCTCTTCTACTCGTTCCATTCCTCGGCCTTCACGAAATCCTGACTCGGATGGTACCTGCAAAAGACACTCCGATACTCAAGTCAAATTTAGTATTCAGCACTCGGTATTCTGAGTATTGTGTAATGACGTACCTGACTCTTGAAATTTGTGCTATTTATATTATTTTAGTGGGCCTTCCTTACTGAGATGGATTAGGGAGCTAGGTCACATTTAGGAATGTATTACCTAGCTCTTGATTGTTGATTAGTCTATCTAACTTCGCTTAAGCATAATTGTATTTGTGGTGTCAGTCGACCCATTGACGGAGACCGAGGCATGGTCTCGGTCGGGCAGACTCTACCAGTACACTTGCCCCCCAAGCTCGAGGATGGTTAGTCCGAAGAGTCTTTACCCGGGGTCTGACACGACGATTGGGATTCCCAAGGTCTGACATGACGTTGGGCGACGCGTGCACGTGTGATATAACGTACATTAATGAGGGTTTTTTTTGCATCATTTGATGAGGATCGTTGGATCAAGAGAGTGTCGAGACCCAAGGCTATAAATTGTGGTCCCATACAGTGTCGAGACACTACTCTTACCCTCTTGGACATCTGAAAGCCTTACTCTAGCGCGTTGCTTAACGTACGTCCCAAGAGGTTAGTCATATCCTCTCTGTCTTCTTCGTCTTTTTCCTTCTCTTCTCCTTTGTCTCCTTCGTCTTCTTCTCCCGACTCCTCCACGACCGAGTCCTTGTCGATCGGGACAATCCAGGTATTGCACCCAATGGAGAATGTAGCCAGGGGGACAACCTGGAAGGTGCTACCGACCGATCAGGCTCCTTGGAGCAATCATCCCCCCTCTTAGGGCTTGACTGGGTAGATCCTAAGGTGACTAGGATCACCTCCTTCTTGAGCGAGGCCTCCATTTCTGATATTTTGGGGAGGGTACCGATTTGAAGTCAGATGTTGGCTATGGTATCATGACCATTCAACCCTACCAACCAATCAATACCATATGTATGGGTCGGTCTCCTTTCGAACGTCCCTTTTTCTTTCTGTACTCTTGTTTGTTTTCTAATTTACACACTTCTCTTCCTTTTGACAATTTCACGATGAGCGTCCTTCAGGCGCTCAACGTGGCTCCTTCTCACACTCCTGCCACCTTTCTTAGCTACTATACCTCCCACCCGGCCAAGCCTGTTATTTGGCAGTCACTTAACAGTTGGTCGGGTAACGTTCTTTTCAATTCCTTCAACACCTCCTATAAGAACTTCAAGGGTGAATTTTTCAAAGTTTTTATCCAATTCAAGGACATGAAGTTCTTTTTTTACAAAGTCGGTCGGTCGAGGTTTCCTATGTTTTGGACTAGGAACCCTTCCAAGTTTAGAGAGTGGACCCAGTCGACCCCATGTGCCGAGAAGCGAGAGATTTACTCTCTCTTTAATAAGCTCCCGAGAAAACACCCTACACGGAAGCTGCTGACCGTGTACAAGTCATTTCACCATTGAACGGCCTTCCAGGGAATGTTTGTGTTTTCTCTTGTCTTGATCGTTCATTTTTATATTTGACTTATGTTCTTTTTCTTTTTGGCGCAAAAACCATGCATAACGATGTTCCCCAATCAGATAACCTAGTGACTGCCTTCCGTGCGAGTGCTTTAAAACGGGGCAAAGGTCGTGGAAGCATAAAGATTGTGGCCGTCGGCAACCGCTCGGCCACTGGTGTCAATTCCTCGGCCCCCTCTGGTAAAAGCAAAAAGAGGCCAAGGGAGGGGGGTAACATAGCCACAACCACTCGCTCCCTGGGCACCATGCCGACCCCCCTCCTCCTCGTTCTTCTTCCATCGTTGTTGACTCTCCTACGTCGACTAATGAATTTGACCGCCCAATCGTTGTTGTCGAGGATACCCCCGAGACTTCGAGGTCACCCCTATCTATACTAGAGGGTGACTTGCAATTTTCCAAGGTAGTGAGGGTCGGCCTAAACTCCACTGTGAAAGATCTGATCCGGGTTGTTCCTGAGGGAGACCTACTTCAAGGCAGCATCAAGTTGTTCTGCCGTGGTCTCGTCATGGCCCGCTTGGGTGATGATGCCTGGGGTCGACGAGTTGAGGAGATCTCCCACCTCGAGCATGAGTTGGCCGAGGCCTCGGGCAACTAGAAGCAGTCCCTGAGGCGAACTCGAATTACGAGGAAAAGTTGGCTCAAGAGGCAGCTGACCGAGAGACTGTCGAGGCTAGGGCGGCTGAGTTGGAGCAGCGGGAAAGGGAAAGGGTGGTCGAGGTGGCCAAGTTGAAGGAGGCCTTGTAGAGGGCCGATAATAGGGTTTCGGTGCTGGAGGCCGAGAGCTTGGAGTTGCGGGTTGAGAAAGCAGCAATCGAGGCTAATTTGGACAAGACCATTGATGACACGTTGATGTTGGGCCAGAGTTTTGACCAGGCCATCCGCCAGGCTCATCTACTTTACAACGGGCCACCACCTTCCGGCGACTTTGACCCCAACCTGGACGTGTTCGAAGACAGGATGGTGCCTTGTGAGGAGATGCGGGCCTTAACGAGGGCAGTCTGAGAGGCTCCAACCGAGGGTGCTGAAGATGAATACGAAGACTAAGGCATGGTCTCGGTGGAGCGGACCATTATATCAAAATTAAACTTTCATTGCACTAATATTGGCATTATTATTCAAGAGGAAAAACACAATTCATCTCATTCTTTCTATTATTCTCTCAAATAAGATAAAAGGAATGACATGTAAGAACAAATGAAATCCATCCAAATAAGTAGTTTGTACATCTCAGAAATCTGGTTTGGTTGGAAAAGAAGACCTTAGTTTATTGCTGAAAACAATTTTAAATGATTCCATAACTATAGAAATGTTATGATTAATTGCAACCCAGGTGTCTAATGTCAGGGAAAAAAAGTACATAATTAGCCAAAAGGATAGGCCATGGAATGAAGACTATGAACAACAGAGTCGATTATACCATGAGAATCACTGGTACCAGCAAATGTAAGGTGCTTTCGAGCTTCAGCTCTGTCAAAATAAAATGCACCTGATACCAGTTTCTCCTTTGGTTGTAATGTCAACCATATGACTGTGTCGGCACCTTCTTCACTTGTTCTAAGCTTCCCTGAAAGACTGTAAATAATTGAATCAATTATAGGTTATTCCAATGGTGCCAACAATAGTTTACTTTCTTTTCTATGTTGACTCTTTAAGTAATTTCAAGGATAAATACTTAAAGTTTAAGCAAGTAGGTGCATACTATTTGGACTTAAAAAATGTGCTGTAATTTAATTTAGACCTATTTAGACAAACATCCCCCGTTAGAACTTTTAAGAAAAAAAAAATTAAAGTAACTTTCCAACAAGTTAAAATTAGTTTATACATAAACTATTTGTTGAAGTTCTCTCGTAGTTGCTCTCAATTTTACTTTTAATAAAGAAGCTCATCCAAACAAAGCCTTAATAATAAACACCAAGAGGTAACAAGAATCAAATCCATGCCTTGTTCATTTATGGTTTTTCTTAATTTTGGGAAAAATCATTCCAGTGTTCTCAGAGGAAGTTGTCAATAAAAAATTGTTAATTCCCCCAAATAAGCTAATTCAAATAGGAAGGTACATAGAAAGCTTTGTACTGAGTCAAAAATCAACTCTGTATGTGAATGGTTTCCTTGTCCAATGTCTTACAGCAATAGTCAATATATTCTATGTACAATTATAGCAGTAACAATGCTTACGATTTCGAGAAGCTTGGCAAACTCTTTGCAACCCCAGGAGTCTCAGCCCAACCTGGGTGCATTGAGTAAAATCCTATCCCTTTGTTCTCATATGTTTTGGCCCATTTTTCTTTTAATGCAACCTTCCATATCAGATATAGACACGATTAGTAATCTTACAAAAATACAGACATGAAAAAAGCATCTAAGATTAGTGTAATCTATTTTAATTGCCTCCAAGATTCCATATAGGAAATAAGGATCTAAAACATATGAAATGCACAGACATGAGCAAACAAAATCTATTTCACTTGCTATCAGAGTACTAGTACTGACTTTGTTTTTGTTTGTATGAATATATAGAGAGGGTTATGCATGACAAAATTGATGATTATCGTTCTCTTCTACTACAAACAAGTAATCCATATGGTATCACAAGTTATGAAAATAGTTAAAAGCTCTTAAAGCAAATGAAGAACAACCTTGGCAACTAGAATGATGTGACACTTTTTATGTAGAGTGTACCAATTGAAGGTAGATCGAATATAACTACATAAATCACAATACACTCATCTAATTGGTTAAGCCCAAAGCTTATACACTTCAGAATAGAGTCAACTTTTGAAAACTAAGAACTAGATAGATACAGTGCTCATAGCACCAACTGAATACACAAGACTCAATTTTTCCAACAATAAATTACATAAGCAGACCTATGAGTTAGTCGATAATTCAATCGAGTTTAACAGTTTATGCATGGTTAGTTATCTGACGGACATGAGCAATACGCTTGGTTCAAATTAAAGTATCATTATTAGACACACTGAGTTTGACAAATTATAAAAGAATATAAGTAGTTAACAAAAACTTGTGAACACTTCACAGTTGATGGATAGAAGCACTTCCTTCTGGTAACCATACAGATATTTTTCTGGAGGTCTACCACCTAATATTTGTCAAGCCATACCATATATGGGTGCCTAAATTTATACGGATCATTAACTGGGAGGTGCAGACAACAAATAATCCTATAAAGCAAGATTGTTGAAGGAACAAAAAGAATTCCAATACTTGTGGGGAGAAAATCAAACCAAAAGAATCACACATGGTAGCATTATCGTGTATTGCGTAAGTTCCCCTTCGATTCTTCAAACTACTCTCGTAGCATTATCGTGTCGTCTTCTGCGAACTTCATATGGGTTGTCAAGGCCACCGCACCCAACATGTTCAGGGAAGATCACCCCAAAAGCAATTTGTAAGTTGAAGATGCGTTAACAATTATGTACTTGATGGTAATCGTCTTGGTCGCGCTTTCATCAGAGAAGGTTGTCCTCAGCTCAACGTACCCTCATACTTCTACCTGATCTCCTGCGAAGCCGACCAAACACCCATCATATGGCCTCAACTGGTCAAGGGATAACTGCAAGTTGGTGAACGTTCCCAGAACATCACATCAGTTGAGCTCCCCTGATCGACCAAGACTTTGTGCGTGCACCTTCTGCCCTACAGTGACGACATATATCACCACTGAATCATCTTCATGAGGAACCAAGTCTTCCAGGTCAGAACTCGTGAAGCAGAGAGTGGGTTCTAGAGGATGATCAAGTCTACTCGTATCCAGGGACATCACTGCTCGCGCGTATCGTTTACGTTTGGAAGTCGAGCTTCCTCCTCCGGAAAATCCTCCCGAGATGGTGTTCAGCTCTCCGTGGACCGGTGTCTCATGTGTTTGGTCCCTGATAGCAACTTTGCACCAGGCATCTCTTTGCGACCCCATGTTCTGATCCGTCTTTTGGGGACACTTTAGTTTGTCTGCTACCCCTGGCATACTCAGGAGTGGTTTATAGGATACTCGGAATTTGGGCCGAGTTGTTGATTCTTCCCTGGCCTTCACCTTGGGCTCGTCTTTCTTGGTTACATATGGTACGTGCCTCGAGTTTGTTCTCTTCTCGGCGGAGGTTTCATTGACCCGCAGGGGCCAATCTCGATTGCTCTCCTTAGGCCTAGATTGCCTTGAGTGAGAGTTGTCGTTCTTCCTAGGTACGACCTCTTCCGCCTCGATGTGGGCGACAACTCATTCACGTACCTCGAAAAATGCCTCCGCTAGATTCCTAATTAACGAATCACTGAACGGTCCTGCTGCCATCCCTTGTTCAAAGGCGGGGATCATCATCTCTTCATCATGTGTTTGAAGTCTTACCCTGACCATGCAGAACCTATTTAGATAATCTTTCAGTGCCTCTCCCTCCCTTTGTCTAATGCTAAAAAGGTCGTACAACCTCGGGGGCTTGACCTTGTTGACCGATAACTGTTCTCTAAACATCCTGGAGAACTGAGGGAAAGAGGTGATTTGACCATCCGGGATCCCACTAAACCATTGTAGGGTTGTGCCTGTAAAAGTGCCAATGAACATCTTACATCGGATGGCGTCCGATCCTTCAAAGGATGATCATTTGAGCATTGAATGTCATGAGATGATTTTCAGGGTCCTCTACTCCCATGAAAAAGGCGATTTTAGGCATGATATAGTGAGGTGGCACGGGCTCATCCATAATTTCCTGCGATAATTGATGGAAGAGGGCCAAGCTGAACCTCCCATGAAAGACAAGAGCCAAGACAAGAGTGTCTAGAGCCAAGCCAAGAGCGTCTAGAGCCAAACCAAGAGCGTCTAGGACCAAGGCAAAAGCGTCTAGGACAAGGGCAAGAGCACATAGGACCAATTACTAGGTCCATGGCCAAGAGACTAAACGAAGACTTGGACCAAGCTACGGATGGAAGAGATACTTATTTGTATATGTTCCATGAAGGCCCATCAAGTGTAGCTTAGTCTTAATTGTGGTGTAAATAGCATAGCCTTGTGAACCTTTGTTTAATTTCTGCAAATTAGGATTAAGGAGGAGTTAACCTAGATTAGCTACGGTTTCTAGAACCTCCCCACTAATCTAGGACCGGCCATGTGCAAGTTAGAAGGCCATGTGCACCCATGTGCCATGTGCCTCTATGTGCTACTCTTTTACATTTCATTTGGCTTGCATTTGCTCATCATTTAGGTCATCATTTTCGGTCCTCCTTAGCCTATAAAAAGAGGAGCCAACCTCATGTATTTCAAGATTAAATTGAGTATTGTTATGCTGCCAAACTTGAGTCATACCTTACTCCTTGCCTAGAATCTAGGTTTTAGTCTTCAATCCTTACACCTTCAAAGGGGCTGGCCGAACCTCCCTAATCTCACACTCTTCATGCACCTTCAAGGCACCCACACTTTCTAGGAAGGCCTTGTTCCATCAACAA